>JAEIGA010004901.1_pt1 | contig 20577 bp, 18 predicted proteins | sample 9270691 | NCBI WGS metagenome assembly JAEIGA01 (sample SAMN17057246, study PRJNA624740) | gut metagenome | biome: biome; isolation source: fecal sample | host: Bos grunniens | place: China: Xizang | collected 2019 | reverse complement strand
CTTTCATCTCTTACTTTGTTATCCCCAATTATGGATGGCAGGCGGCAATGCTTTTATGTGCGATTCCTGCTTTTTATGCCTTGTATTTACGTTTGAAACTGCCTGATTCTCCCCAGTTTAAAAAAGCAAAAAAGGGGAAAAGACATACTATTATGCAGCAAATTGCAATGGTATGGGCTCCTAAATATCGCAAACAGACTATAATGCTGTGGATCCTTTGGTTTTGTGTAGTTTTTTCATATTATGGAATGTTTCTATGGCTACCAAGCGTTATGATGTTGAAGGGCTTTGATTTAATTCAAAGTTTTAAATACGTATTAATTATGACACTAGCACAATTACCGGGTTATTTTACAGTCGCTTGGCTCATCGAACGGGCAGGAAGAAAGATGGTTCTCGTTGTTTATTTAATAGGGACAGCTGTAAGTGCTTATTTCTTCGGAGCAGCAGATTCTGTATCACTTCTGTTAATCTTTGGCGCATTGCTTTCGTTTTTTAATTTGGGTGCATGGGGGGCACTTTATGCTTACACTCCTGAACAATATCCTGGTATTATCCGAGGCACAGGAGCGGGAATGGCAGCAAGTGCCGGTCGTTTGGGCGGTATTTTCGGCCCGATGCTAGTGGGTACCCTTGTCGCTCACAATTATCAAACGAGCAGTATCTTTTTAGTATTCTGCATAACAATCTTGGTTGGTGCTTTGGCAGTGGGATTATTGGGGAAAGAAACAAAACAAATAGAACTGGAATAACTGTTCATTAAGATTACTTACTCATAATAAAGAAAGGGACTTTCTAAAAAGACTTTTGTGACGAATCTAGAGGTCCCTCTCTCATAGTTAGGGTGGAGGGCAAATAAAGTTGCTCTTTATTTAGCTTCCTTACCATGGTTCTTATAACTTATCTAAAGAGGGATTTTCATGAATAGGCTTAAGCGTTTTATCAACTAAAAATGCAGTAGCAGGTACATCTAGAGCGGTGGAAATTTTCAGTATGGTATCTGAATTAGGTATAGCTGTTCCATTTTCATAATTCTCCATTGTTTTTGTGCCGCAACGGACCTTTAATGCAAGCTGTTCTAGGGTCATACCTTTGCTTTCTCGAATATTTCGAATGTTTACACCGACCTTTGACAAAGTAAATCGCCTCCTAAAAATACCTTTATGATTCCTAATTATAACAGTATTGAAAAGGTGGGAGACGATGAAAGATGAACATTCCGTGTAGATGAGTAGAAAAGGGACAATTAGGAAACATCTAATATTAATCAAGAATTGTCCAATGAACAATCTTTGATGTAAATCAATTAATATGATATAGTATATTATTGTGTAAAAGGACGATAAAATAAGTATATATATAGGAGTGTTTTTATGTCAGAAAAATTTCAAGTAGGTTCAGTTGTAACAGGTACAGTTAAAGGAATCCAACCTTATGGTGCATTCGTAGCACTTGATGAAAATACACAAGGTTTAGTTCATATCTCTGAAGTAACTCATGGTTATGTTAAAGATGTAAACGAGCATCTTAAAGTTGGTCAAGAAGTTACTGTTAAAATTTTATCAGTTGATGAAGCTGCAGGTAAAATCAGCTTATCAATTCGTGCTACTCAAGAAGCACCAGCGCAAGAGCAACGTGCTAAAAAAGCACCAGCACAAAAACGTCAAGCTTCTGTAGTGACAACATCAGCTCCAGAAGAAGGATTCAATACACTAAAAGATAAATTACAAGAGTGGATTGCGCAATCAGAGCGTCAAGATTTAATCAAAAAATAATTAGAGTGAAAACCGCCATGAAATTGGTGGTTTTTTTGTTTTTTTTTATTGTGAAGGAAACATAAACTATAATAAATACATAAGTCCGAAAATTCATACTAAATAGTGCCTTTTAAAAGAGGAGGGATAAAATGAAATCCGAAGAAATTATTTATCAGACAGAGAAATTTGGAGCGCATAATTATAATCCTCTGCCGATTGTGATTGAACGTGGTGAGGGGGTTTGGGTTGAAGACTCAGAGGGAAATAGGTATTTGGATATGCTAAGTGCATATTCAGCTCTTAATCAAGGTCACCGGCATCCGGAAATTATTAAAGCACTCAAGGAACAGGCTGATTGCATCACACTAACTTCAAGAGCCTTTCATAATAACTTGCTTGGTCATTGGTATAAAAGAATATGTGAGCTTACTAATAAAGAGATGGCATTGCCGATGAATACAGGGGCAGAGGCTGTGGAAACAGCGATAAAAGCAGCGAGGCGCTGGGCTTATGAAGTCAAGGGAGTACCTAAAAATCAAGCGGAAATCATTGTGTGCACCGGCAATTTTCACGGACGAACAATGGCTGCTGTTTCTCTTTCTTCTGAGGAAGAATATAAACGAGGATTCGGCCCTTTGCTTCCTGGCATAAAAATAATTCCATATGGAGATCCATTAGCACTTCAAAAGGCAATAACTGAAAATACAGCTGCTTTTCTTATAGAACCAATACAAGGTGAAGCGGGAATTATCATTCCTCCAGACGGCTACCTAAAGCAGACGTTTGATATTTGCAGGAAGCATAATGTTTTATTCATTGCTGATGAAATTCAAACAGGTCTGGGCAGAACGGGCAAATTATTTGCTTGTGATTGGGAAAACGTTGAGCCGGATATGTATATATTAGGGAAGGCATTAGGAGGAGGGGTGTTCCCTGTATCCTGTGTCACTGCGAATAAGAACATATTGGATGTATTCAATCCTGGTTCACATGGCTCAACCTTTGGAGGGAATCCGTTAGCGTGTGCTGTTTCGTTAGCGGCACTTAATGTCGTTGTCGATGAGGACCTTGCTGAACGATCCAGAATGCTAGGCGAATATTTTCTAAAAGGCTTAAGAAAATTAAAAAATAAAGCTATTGTGGATATTAGAGGGCGAGGATTATTCATTGGAATTGAATTAAATGTAAAAGCGCGTCCTTTTTGTGAACAATTGAAAGATAGAGGGATTTTATGTAAAGAAACACATGAATATGTTATTCGGCTAGCTCCACCTTTAATTATTACAAAAGAGGAATTGAGTTGGGCTATAGAGAAAATAAATGAAGTAATGGCTTAGTTTAAGTTCATTATTTCTGCAGAAAAGAAGTTGTCCATAAAACAAATGGACAACCTCATTGTGTGAAGCATTGTAAGAATTAGCGACTTGGTGTTGTTTCGGGATTGGTAGCAGATGCCTCATTAGGTTTGAATAGTAATCCTAAATTAACCAATCCTGCAATTCCTACTAATCCAAATATAATTCTTGCTAAAAGACTATCTTGACCACCAAAAATGGCAGCCACTAAATCATATTGAAAGAATCCAACAAGTCCCCAGTTTATGGCACCGACAATGGTTAAAACTAAGGCTGTGCGCTGTATCCAGCTCATATGTGTCCCTCCTTATTAGGTGATTCCTTTATAGCTTTAGTAAAAATAGAGATACTATGCAGGATGGTAATGTTTTTTTTGTATGAAAAGAACGTATTTAAGTGAGTAACCCGGAGCAAGAATTGGTGAGGTTGCCATTTAGTGATAAGTATAAGTGCAACTAGACCTTTGTCTACGCCTTAGGGCTTGTCAAAGGCAAGTTTTCTATAAAATTTTATTGAAATGAGGGAAGTTTAATATGAATAATTTTAGTTATTGTAATCCGACAAAATTAATCTTTGGGAAAGATACAGTTCAATCGATTGCACATGAAGTGCCGCTTTACGGAAAAAAGGTCCTATTGGTTTATGGAGGAGGAAGTATTAAAAGAAATAACTTATATGAAGCTGTCCTGCAACAGTTGCATGAAGCAGGAGCAGAAGTTTTTGAACTAGCGGGTGTCGAGCCTAATCCAAGAATTACTTCCGCGCGTAAGGGTGTTGAGATATGCAAGGAGCAAGGTATAGAGTTTTTGTTAGCAGTAGGTGGAGGCAGTGTTATTGATTGTACGAAACTTATTGCAGCAGGTGCTAAATATGAAGGTGATCCATGGGATTTGGTTACTAAAAAGGCAAAGGTAGAGGATGCTCTTCCATTTGGTACAGTATTGACATTAGCGGCTACGGGGTCGGAGATGAATTCGGGCTCTGTTATTACAAATTGGGAGACGAAAGAAAAGTTTGGTTGGGGCAGTCCACTAACATTTCCAAAGTTTTCAATACTGGATCCACAAAATACTTATACAGTGCCGCTTGATCACACAGTTTATGGAATAGTTGATATGATGTCGCATGTGTTTGAACAATATTTTCATAAGACGAATAACACACCGCTGCAGGACCGTATGTGCGAGTCAGTATTGCAAACGGTAATTGAGGTAGCGCCAAAGTTGGTTAATGATTTACACAATTATGAGCTTCGTGAAACAATCCTTTATTCTGGAACCATTGCATTAAATGGGTATTTATCTGTTGGAGCAGCAGGAGATTGGGCATCTCATGGAATCGAGCATGCAGTATCGGCAGTTCATGATATTCCTCATGCTGGTGGATTGGCAATTCTTTTTCCAAATTGGATGAAGCATACTATGCATGAAAGTATCGAGCGATATGTTCAATTTGCAATTAGAGTTTGGAATGTTAATCCAATTGGGAAAAGTGATGAAGAAGTTGCATTGGAAGGAATTGAATGTGTAAGAGCGTTTTGGAATAGTTTGGGAGCACCGAGTACTTTAGCTGATTATGGCATCGATGAAACGACAATAGCTGCTATTGCTGATAAAGCAATGATAAGAGGAGAATTCGGCAATTTCAAAAAGTTGAACAGGGACGATGTTATCGCTATTTTACAAGCTTCCTTATAACTGATTTAGCTGAGCTCATTGATAGTATGAATGAGGACGACTCCAGCATGAAAACGTGCAGCCAAGACCAGTCTAACACGACGAGAAATCTTAGAGCACGGCCTTGCTAAGAAAGCCTCTGCTTCTGCTTGGGGTGAAGAATAAAAGTATCAATTAATAAAATTTTGCTTTATTGGAAAGCTTAATTATGTAATACGTTGATTGTGTATTTGATTATGTTTTCATAATTCATTGTATTTTTAGTAAAAATTAGAAGTTATGAAGTGAAACGTTTTCTTGAATATATATCTTTTATTAGCTAAAGTTGAAAATGAAGAACATAAAATGGAGGAAACTAGATGACTCATATTCGTTTTGATTACTCTACAGCACTACCTTTTTTTGGAGAACACGAAATTACATACTTACAGGATGCCGTTAAAGTTGCACATCATTCATTACATGAAGGAACAGGAGCGGGGAATGATTTTTTAGGATGGATCAATTTGCCTACTGCTTATGATAGAGAAGAATTTGCTCGTATCCAAAAGGCAGCAGAGAAAATTCAAAATGATACTGATATCCTTCTTGTAATAGGGATTGGTGGATCATACTTAGGTGCACGTGCTGCAATTGAAATGCTTCAACATACCTTCTACAATGCTATTACAAAGGAGCAAAGAAAGCTTCCGCAAATCGTATTTGTCGGAAATAATATCAGCAGCACATATATGCATGATTTGATGGACCTACTGCAGGATAAAGATTTTTCAATCAATGTTATATCTAAATCAGGTACGACAACAGAACCAGCAATCGCATTCCGTCTATTCCGTAAACTATTGGAAAATAAATACGGTAAAGAAGAAGCCCGTAAACGTATTTATGCTACAACAGATAAAGAGCGGGGGGCATTAAAGTCTGTCGCAGATGAACAAGGATATGAAACATTCGTGATTCCGGATGATGTTGGTGGACGTTTCTCTGTTCTGACAGCTGTCGGATTATTACCTATTGCAGTAGCGGGGATTGATATCGAAGCTATTATGCAAGGCGCACAGGCAGCACAAGAAGATTTCAGTAAATCCGAGCTTTTCGAAAATCCTGCATATCAATATGCGGCTGTTCGAAATGTCTTATACAATAAAGGTAAAACAATCGAAATGCTGATTAACTATGAGCCAGGATTGCAATATTTTAGCGAGTGGTGGAAGCAATTATTTGGTGAGAGTGAAGGGAAAGATCAAAAAGGGATTTTTCCTGCCTCTGCTAACTTCTCAACGGACCTTCATTCATTAGGTCAATATGTACAGGAAGGTCGCCGCGATTTATTCGAAACTATTATTAAAGTGAAAAAAGCGCGTCATGAAATTGTAATTGAAGCGGAAGAAAACGATAGTGACGGTCTAAATTATTTAGCTGGCGAAACAGTGGATTTCGTAAATAATAAAGCATTCCAAGGAACACTTTTAGCGCATACTGATGGTGGAGTTCCGAACCTAGTAGTTGAAATTCCGGAAATGGATGCTTATACCTTCGGATACTTGGTATACTTCTTTGAAAAAGCTTGCGCAATGAGCGGCTACTTGTTAGGGGTTAACCCATTTGATCAGCCGGGAGTAGAAGCCTATAAAGTAAACATGTTTGCTTTACTTGGAAAACCAGGTTTTGAAGAGAAAAAAGCTGAATTAGAAAATCGCTTAAAGTAAGGAAAGTACTAGCAAACCTGTAATTCATACCTTTTTATCTTTTACAATGAAAGAGGCTATCACAAAAGTCAGTGAATGACATCTTGTGATAGCCTTTCTCTTTATAAATCATTAAGAAGAACCTTCACCATTTTTTCTCCGGCAAATATATTAGTTTGGATAATATGATCTGCTCCTGCTCGTTGTGCGTTGGAAAGCTGGCTTTCGGTCAAGATTTCAATACAAGCAATGATTGTAGGGTTGAGCCCCTTGCTTGCAATTAAAGTTAAAATAGATAACATATCTGCTTGAAATTCATTTTTATTCACATCAGCGGTAATAACGATTTTTTTCGCCTTGTGAATGTTTGCTCTTAGTAGGGTGAGATCTTCATGAGCTTGCCCTTTTATGAAATGGAAGTTCAGTGGAGTCTCGGGGTAACTGTCTAATGTATAGTCAATCAATACGATTGATGTAGGTTTATTTCTTGAATGAAGAGCAGTTATAATATTTCGTGATTTTTCATTCCATCCGACAATAATGATATGGTTTTCTTCTTTAAAGCCCTTTTTGCCTTTCAAAAACATCTCCTCCGTTCTGGCAGCCTCAGTAGCAAGTGTCGCAAAATAGGCTGTGACAAATCCCGCTCCAATTAAAATAAGCAATATACCAATTAGCTTCCCGACTAGTGTTGTCGGAACATAATCCCCATAGCCTACAGTAGAAGTGGTGACAATTGCCCACCAAATTCCGGCGAAAAAGGATGGGAACGTTTCAGGTTCAATTATGGCAATCATTAATCCAAAAAAATTAATCAAGAAAAGGACTATAAATATCAGTTTGATGATACGCGGTATACGGATTAGAAAATTTATTAGTTTTTGCATTGCTACCCCCGAATATCTTTTCACTCTTATTATGTTCATCCGTAAACAAAAAACTCATTTAAACGAAAATAGGAAGTATGAAATAGGTACTGCCATTTAACAGCATCAGCTTTTTGTGGCAAAATGGTGAGGTATTTAGTAGGTTGATTCAATGATAATCAGAGAGTGTAGGTGGGAGAAATGAATAAAGAAAAGCAACTGATGTTAACGAAAGAATTTGTACATAAACAACTCGAAAACGATGCAAGCGGACATGATTGGTGGCATATTGTCCGAGTGGCAGAAATGGCGAAGAGAATCGCTAAACATGAACAGGCGAATCTTTTTGTATGTGAAATGAGTGCTTTGCTTCATGATATCGCTGATGAAAAACTAAATGCTTCAGAAGAAGAAGGACTTAAAAAGGTCAAGGAATGGTTATATTCAATCGACATTGATGAAAGAACTATTGAAGCCATTATGGATATTATCTCAAAAATGTCTTATAAAGGAGGAGGGCAGCCTGCGTTGCAAACATTAGAAGGAAAAATTGTACAAGACGCGGATCGGTTAGATGCAATTGGGGCCATTGGTATAGCGAGAACATTCGCTTATGCCGGAGCAAAAGGAGATATTATTTACAATCCGGATATAGCTCCTAGAGAGCAGATGACAAAGGAAGAGTACAGAAATGGGAAGTCAACGGCTATTAATCATTTTTACGAGAAATTATTGAAGCTAAAGCAGCTGATGAATACTGATTATGCAAAGGTCATTGCAAAAGAGAGGCATTTATTTATGGAGTCTTATTTACAAATGTTTTTTAAGGAATGGGAAGGAAAGTAAACTTACTAGGTGAATCCAACAGAATCAAAGATAAAAAACATATTCATAGTCACATAACTAGTACAGTCTGTCCTTCTTCTCATATGATATGTTAAGTATGTAATGGGGAGGAGAATAGGTTGCGTGGGAAATCCGATAAGAAGTATGACACGTTTGAGCGAGAGAGAATTCATGTTGATGAAATAAATGCTATCAAAAAAATATCTCATGCTCTTTACTCATCGCAAATACCTTCACAGGCTAAACAAGTAGTGATTGTATGCATTGGTACAGATCGGATAACGGGTGATAGTTTAGGTCCTTTAGTAGGATCGTATTTGACTTCATTAGATGGTTTTCGAGTTAAGGTGTATGGTACGTTAGAGCATCCGGTTCATGCTGTTAATTTAAGAGAAGTTATAAATAAAGTCGAAAACACGCATCGGAATACGGATGTTTTAGCAATTGATGCTTGTTTAGGAAAAACTGAGCAGATAGGAAGCATTTTAGTCAAACGAGGACCAGTAAGGCCTGGTGCTGCATTGCAAAAAGATTTACCGGCTGTCGGGCATGTCCATATAAAGGGAGTAGTCAATGCGGGCGGATCGATGGAATTTTTGACTCTTCAAAGTACGAGATTATATGATGTAATGAAAATGTCAGAAGTAATAGGCAAGGGAATTGCTCACCATTTCGCAATAAAACCTTTAAGGTAAAATTGTAATGGATATATGGCTAGCAAGTAAAATGGGCTATCTGAAAAATCATTGAATGACTTTTCGGATAGCCCATTTAATGTAGAATGTTTCTAACTAAAAAATCAGTTTCAAGCTACTGCTTTCGAATTTCGTCGGCAATTATATTGGCATACACTTTGGCACCTGTTTGGGTCAGATGGACACCATCATTTTCAAAGTATTCATTGTGACCGCTACTGACAGAATACCAATCGATTAGACGGATTGATGGATCTTTTTCAGCGGCGTCTTTTAATTTCTCATTAACTATGCTTTCCCAATTCTTCGGAACTCTCGTGTTGATCAAGATTATTTGGCGTTCCGATCCGATTGACGCAATAACATCTAACAACTGAGCGGAAGTAAATGCACCGTTTGATCCGAGTGCGATAACAACAATATCGCCAAGTTTATCATTCTGGCTCATACTTTGAATGACTGCTGTGCTTTCATACATTTGTCTGCCTATAGAGGCATCAACATACGCATTAGGGAAAATACTTTTAATGTAAGGTTCTACATTCAACATGACAGAATCTCCAATGATACTAATATGATAATCCGTGTCAGCTTTCGGAGGCTCTGCCTCTACTTCATTATTTTGTTCCTCTATTTCTCCTATACTGTTAGAAGGAGTTTTTTCTTCGTTACTTGCTTCCTCTTGCTTTTGATCTACTATCACTTTCCCAGTTGGAATTTTTTCTGGCTCAGAATTTTGCATGATTTCGGAGCTTGTAGGTTCCGATTGGGATACGCCGATGGATTGATTAGCTAAACCAACAAAGGAAATACTAATTAATAAAAGAATACAGCCGACAGTAAACCATTGCCATTGCGTAATTTGTTTCATCGTCCATTCACTGCTGCGCACTTTTTTGTAAAAATGACCTATAGCTCCTTTTCGAATTGGATTTTCAATGTATTTAAACGATAATGCTGAAAATACAATGGTAAGACCCATTTGAAATAGTATTCTAATTGTGCTTGCATCATTTGTACTGATTTGTGGACTTGTTAGTAAAATAATCGGATAGTGCCACAAATAAATACTGTAAGAGCGTTCGCCAACCCATGTAAGAGGCTTAAAGGTCATTGCTTTACTTAATTTGCTGGCAGGATGAATGAGTACTGTCAGCAATAATGCTGTTAAAATTGAAATGAGAAACATGCCGCCTCGATAAAGAAAGCTGTCATAATGATTTATATATCCAATCATTATAAGGATAGCGATTAAGCATACTGTTCCAATTACATCAATTGTGTGCCTTAAAAATGTAGGTATTGTCTTAGACATTTTGTGACTTGGCCAAATAAAAGCAAGTGTGGCACCTATTAATAATGAAAAAGCTCTTGTATCTGTTCCGTAGTACACTCTGCTCGGATCAGCAGTAGGGCTATAAAAAAACGCCATTAAAAGAGCAGATAATAGAGAAAGCAACAGCGTTAAATTCACTACCTGCTTTTTATTCATTCTGAAATGGAATGCTGCAACGAGAAGTAAAGGCCAAATAATATAGAACTGTTCTTCTATTGCTAAAGACCAAAAATGAGTCAATAGTGAAGGGGTCGACATTGTTTCGAAATAGGATAAATCTTGGAATATATACCACCAGTTGCTGTAATAAAGCAAGGCTGGAAAAAAGTCACCACGTAATCTGTCTAAAAAAGGCTGTGCAAATAGGGTAGCCCAAGCAGTTATGAAAAAAAGGACAGTTATCATTCCTGGCAACAGTCGTCTTGCTCTTCTAATCCAAAAATTCTTCAGGTTGATTTTATTATTTTTCTCATATTCTATTAGTAGAAGATTAGTAATTAAATATCCGGAAAGAACAAAGAAGATGGTTACACCGAGAAGACCGCCTGGGGCCCAAGTGAAATTCAGGTGATAGGCGATTACCGCTAATACAGCAATTCCCCGTAAGCCGTCCAAGCTTCGTATATATCGAGTCGGTTTCATATTATTCATATTTAAAAAATCCTTTATAGGTTTACTTTGTGTGAAAAGGTCTCAAACAAGTTGAATAAGTCCTTTTCTCAAGGGTGGTTTGTTGTATTGTAGCATATTCAGTTAGATTCATCATCAAGTAACAATTTTAGAGGAAGGAAATGAAAGACACGGAATCTATTAGGATTCCGTGTCTTTCCTATTGGTTCATGATTAAGAGTGTTGCATTTTATATTTTATTATATCTTTAGTGTCGTATTAATATTACGGTTCAATTCTTTTACCGAAAATAATTAAATCTCTTTCAATACCATCCATAACAGCAACCTTTGGGAAATAACCCCACTCCTCAAAGTCGTAGTGCTCAAAAAGCCGTATGCTCGGTTTGTTGTGAGCGAAAATGAAGCCAAGAAGGTTGTTTATGCCTAATTCTGTACAGGACTCCATTGCTTTCTCGAGCATGTATTTGCCCAGTCCTTTACTTCGGAATTGTTCGTGTATATAAATACTAATTTCTGCAGTACCGTTATAAGCAGGTCTTCCATAGAAAGATTGAAAGCTAAGCCATGCACAGATGTTGCCATCGGATAAAATAACCCATAAAGGACGGAAATTAGGTGAGTGATCAAGGAACCAATCCATTCGGTCTTCTACTGTCACTTCCTCTAAATCAGCAGTAACCATTCTTGATGAAATAGTAGAGTTATAAATGTCGATTATAATTGGCAAATCTTCAATTGTTGCATCTCTAATTACAAAAGGCTTTTGCAATAGGTTCACGTCCTTTTTTTGTTGTTAACATTTTCATCCGAGTCCAGAAGAGATAGTAAAGATTATAGGTGCGTTTTCATTTAGAAAAGTCCTTTTTTTCTTAAGGGTAACTAATCTTGCCTCTTTTATCAATACATAATCAAGGTTTTTTAATGGTCAACATAATTTGTATAAATGCAATTAGACCTTTATTTGTGCCTTAACAGGCTCGCTAAAGGCGTATTGTGACTCACATCGATAAGAGCATCAGTTCTATTGCGTTTTTATTTAAGGTGTTTGTATATAGGTGCATATAGTTTCGGAGATTCGGCTTTTTCCAGCACTGCAGGATAAATAACGGAAAAGGGCAGGCTAAAAGGTATTTAATGCCTTTTAGCCTGCCCTTCATTGTTAACCTGTCGGATCAGGAGGAGTTGTGGCCTCTTTTCTGATCTTTAAAAAACGTACGATACTAAGAGCGATTGTTTTAGTGACAGCATAGGTTGGAACTGCTAGAACCATCCCTACAATACCAGCAATGTTTCCGGCAGCAAGTAATAGTATAATTACTGTAGCCGGGTGAATATCGAGTGTTTTTCCAAGAATAAGAGGCGATAAGAAATTTCCTTCAGCTTGTTGAGCAATAGTTGCTACAATGACGACTAATAAAGCTTGCCATGGTGAATCGAATAGGGCGATAATAAAGGCTGGAGCAGCTCCGAGAATCGGCCCCACATATGGGATAATATTTGTTACGGCAACAACTATTGCTAATAGCAGCGCATAAGGTAAATCAATAATCCAGTAACCAATAAATGAAAGTAGACCGACAATGCTTGCAACAGTAACCTGTCCGCTAATATAAGAAGATAATGTATCCCCTACATCCTCAATCACTTCCAAGCTTTCGTTTCGATATTGCTTAGGAATAAACTTAGAAATTGCAATCGGGAATCTATGTCCATCTTTAAACATGTAAAATAATAAAATTGGAACAGTAACAATAGTAATAACAGCATTGGTAAGAAAGTTAAAAATCCCGAAAATGCCGTTAGTAAGCTTGTTTGGTAAACCATTAAGAAATTCAACAAGCTTATCTTGGATGTCGTCCAAGGATATGTAATCGTTAGACAAAAGAAGCTTTAGCTCATCTGAATGGGAAACATCTGTAATGAACTTCTCTACTTGCTTTGCGTAGAATGGGATATCACTTATTAAAGATGTGATTTGCTTTGTAATCATAGGTATAACACTACCGATAGCAATGGCGATGAGTGTGATAATCGCAAGATACAAAATAATAATCGATATAATCCGTGATAGTTTCAGTTTTTTTTGCATGAACTTCACTACTGGATTGAATATGAAAAATAAAAATCCAGTAATCAATAGTGGAGCAAATATGGTAGAGAAAAAGACCCCAATCGGCTGGAACAGAAAGGAAACTTTTGTTGCGATGTAAATGATTGCTAAAATTATTAGCAACTGTAGTGTCCAATATTTTAATTTTTTTTCCAAGTTTTTCACCTCTCCTATTTCTGTAGAATCATACAATCTTATGTATTTATTTGATTGACTTGTAAGAATAAAATAATCGTAGAACATGTAGTATCATTATAGACAAAGTTTTTGAGTTACAGAATATTTTTCTGAGTTTATAAAATTAACCCTTTTTTAAAAGTTGTTTTAATAAAAGAGTATTGATTTTAAGATAACGCATTTCATACTTATAGTTCAAGTGGATATAAGAATTGTTCACGTTATTTAGGGGATCTGAAAAGGATTCTTTATTTACATGCTCATCGATTCACATAATTGCTACTTTCACGGTAGTTGTATTATAATTATTTTCAGACTATTAGTTAACTTCTGTAATTTGTGTAATATTACGCAAACAAGTAAATCGACTTTACGGTTGCGTGGAGTTTTATGTTAAAAATAGCACAATCGCTAACGGTAGTGTTTTTAGAATAACACTATTGGGGTATAAAATATTATAGCGTTGTAAATCAGATGTTTTGAGTTATGAAAGATATCCGGTTAATATTTGGTTAAGTATTAACATTTTTCATATTCGGAAAATGTTGTTATTTATATTTCTCTCTAGATGTATATATTGATTTTTTGGGGGTATTGGGATTGTACCTGAATATTGGTATCATTTGTCTTTTCGAACTAGACAAGAATACTAAATAGATAGAGGGCTTTGCCAAAATCACAGACTATAGAGGGACCTTTACCGAAGAACAATTTAGTTGCTGTTTTGTTTACTTATTCAAAAGATGAGATATAAACGAAATGTGTTTTATTTATAAATTTTAATGCTATTGCTCTTTATTAAGTTATCTTTATCACATTTTATATTTTTTCTCATTTAGTCATGTATGATTTAGCTTTTTGATTGAATAAGTAATAAGTGGCGACTTGCTTTAGTTTTTTGGAATTTAGGAGATATTCTGGGATGTAATACTGTGTGCAATGCTAGTTATTTGTTGCGTGCATAAATGTATGTTTATTTATTGAAATCTTCCTAAAAGAAACATTTATAAGAATTTATGAGGGAATTGGGAATGATAAATTTTATTGTTCCCGGAAGTAAGCAAAATTGCTTATAGTAAAGGAGAATGCGGTATGTCAGAAACAATCACACAAACAAATTCTGAACAAAATGCAGCAGAAATGGCTGCTCTTAAACAACGTGATGATCTTCTTGATCAACTTTTAAAACCAGAAGTACAAGAATCCCTTACAGCATTAGTGGATCAGCTCCCAAAATTAGTTGAGCTTGTAGGTACGATGACTCAAGCGTATGAGATCGCTCAAACAGTAGCAAATGATAAGGTTCTTATCAATGATACAAAAAGTGCTATTAAAGAAATTGTAGAGCCTTTGGTTGATGAGGTGAAAGTAATCGCTGCAACAGCTATTGAAGCGAAGGATCGTGCAGAAGAAAGTACCGAAGTAATTGGTCTATTTGGTCTATTAAGAATGCTAAAGGATCCACAAGCTCAAAAGCTTTTCCGATTCGTAAATGCATATCTTGAAGTTGCTGGAGAATATGACTCTAGAAAATAAATCATTTTTGATCAATGAGTAAAGACGGGGGACTTATATTATGTCAAAACATATTGTCATTTTAGGTGCAGGCTATGGCGGATTGCTAGCTGCTACAACTATTAGAAAATATTTAAATAAAGATCAAGTACAGGTAACGGTTGTAAACCAATATCCTACCCACCAAACAATAACTGAATTGCATAGATTAGCAGCAGGTAATGTTGAAGAAGGAAATGTCGCTATTCCTTTAGAAAAACTATTTAAAGGACGAGATATCGATCTTCATATTACAAAGGTCAAATCATTCAATGTAGATAAGAAAGATGTCAAGCTAGAGAATGGTACAGTGTTAACATATGATGCGTTAGTGGTTGCATTAGGTAGTCAAACAGCATTCTTTGGCATTCCGGGTCTTGAAGAACACAGCATGGTTCTAAAATCTGCTAAGGATGCCAATAAAATTCATCAGCACATTGAACAGCGCATCAGTGAATATGCTAAGTCGAAAAATGAAGAAGATGCAACAATTGTAATCGGCGGCGGCGGACTAACTGGTGTTGAATTAGTTGGGGAAATTGTAGATACATTCCCGAAAGTTTGCAAAAAGTATGGTGTAGATCCGAAAGAATTGAAAGTTATGCTTGTTGAAGCAGGTCCGAAAATCTTGCCGGTTCTTCCAGATCCATTAATTGAACGTGCAGTAGCAAGCTTAGAAGCACGTGGCGTGAAATTCTTAACAGGTCTTCCTGTAACAAATGTTGAAGGTAATAAAATTGACTTGAAAGACGGTCAACAAATTGTTGCGAATACATTTGTATGGACTGGAGGCGTTCAAGGAAATCCGCTTGTAGGTGAATCAGGATTGGAAGTAAACCGAGGACGTGCAACAGTTAATAGTTATTTGCAATCAACTTCACATGAAGATGTATTTGTTGTTGGGGATAGTGCTGTTTATTTCGCTGAAGATGGTCGTCCTTATCCTCCAACTGCTCAAATTGCTTGGCAAATGGGAGAGGTAGCGGGTTATAACTTATATGCATACCTTGAAGGGAAAACATTTGAAGAGTTCAATCCTATTAACTCAGGAACTTTAGCGAGCTTAGGTCGTAAAGATGCAGTTGCAATAGTTGGTGAAAGCAATCTGCCACTTAAAGGTCTACCTGCAGTTCTGATGAAAGAAGCAAGTAATATCCGATATTTGTCTCATATTAAAGGACTATTCAGCATAGCTACTTTATCGCATAAGAAATAACATTAGAAGGGTTTTCTCATGAATATGAGGAAGCCCTTTAATTTTGAAGTTTTGTAGCTAACTATTGAACGACACCTATAATTTCTTCATTTAAGTGTGTGAACGCTTCTTTTAATACTTCGAGTTGGCAGATACATGTATAGAATTTATTACATATATTGTAGGAGTGTAATGTTTTTTTTTGTGAGTCAGTAAAAATTTTCTTCGGAGTTGTTTTTATAGTGAGAGTAGAACTCTTGCGATATAATAGTTGATAGAAAAAAGGGATTTTATGTCGAACAAACTTTGGGAGGAGCTTAATGATGCAAGTTAAAATCAAAAGAATGGAAGCAGAGCAAGCGAAGATTATTTTTCAAGAAACAGCAGGTTTAGCTATCATCACCATTCATCGACCTCAATTACGTAATGCCTTAACGGCAAGTATGTGGAATCAGTTATCGGAGATTGGTGCACATGTTCTTGATAATCCGAAGAATAAAGTGTTATTGCTTCGAGGTGCTGGCGAGCAGTTTACAGCAGGATCGGACATAAAAGAATTTCACCAAATGTCACTTGAAGAAGCAGAAAAGGCTTTTATTTCAATGGAAAAAGCAATTTCTACCTTTGAACGACTGCCGATACCAACAATTGGGGTTATTAATGGTCCTGCTATGGGGGCAGGTTTAGAATTGGCTTTGGCTTGTGATATTCGAATTGGATCAGAAAAAGCTCGTTTGGGGATTCCGGTAGGAAAGTTAGGTATTACTTTAAATAATCAGTTTGCACAACGACTTGTTAATTTAATTGGTCCTAGCTTGACTAAGGATTTAGTTTATACAGGACGGGTACTTAAAGCAGAGGAAGCGCATCGTCTAGGCATGCTTAACTATTTGGTGAAAGAAAAGGATTTGGATCGCTATGCGATTAGAATGGGAAACTTGGTAGCATCACAATCTCCTGCATCGTTACTTGCTATTAAGCAATCTGTTCAGGAATGTGTTGATAGTGCTCCTATTTTATGGAATGGCTCGACTCCATTTGTTGATCATAATGACTTCCCGGAGGGCGTAGCTGCATTTGTCGAAAAGAGAGTGCCTCGTTTTACAAGACGCCCACTTAAATAAAGAGAAGCCCATCCTTTGTCAGTCAGGATACTCCTACGTAGTAAGAGTTATTGACGAAAGATATGTGGGCATAACGTCGCTTTTGGTTGCAGTTCTTGACATTTGAAGTTTAGGGGAAAGACCGTGCTATTCATAGAGCTTTATGGTGCTTATGAAGTCGGTTAAAAAAGTGAGAGGGGTTGAAGTTCTGTTCAATCCCTCTCACTTTTTTTTGATTCTTTAACGTGTATATAAATGGATGTGAATTCGATGTTCATATATTGTAAAAAGCTTCGATAAATTTCTTCCTGAAGCTGCATCATTGTATCGGGTATGTAAAATGAAATCGAATTAGTAATTTCAACTGAGAGACTAATAGTTTGCAAACCTACTAATTGGATCTGGATGTTACTGTACCGGACAACATGTTTATTTGTTTTGCAGATATGTTCTACTATTTCCTGGAATACTTTTCTTTCGATATGAATGATTCCGCGATGAAAATCTGGTAGAACAATTGTTGTTTCGCCAATTCTTTCTTTTTTAGGAGAAAAGATATCCATTCCTTTTTGAATCAACCTTTTGAAAAAATTTTGTTCTACTTGTTTAATTGGAACCGGAATGATGTGTTTACCCTCTGTTTTTCGGATGAATTGAGCTATTTTTATTTCGCTGGACGAGCGGATGTCCTCTATATGAATGTAATGATTAATAGGTCCTAATTGAAGTCTTTCAGCAATTAAGGTAGTCATTCTATCTGATGTGCCGATAATTAGGAGTTTGTCGATTACATATAAGCTTAGAGCTTTTTGGATATCACTTGTATGTTGTGAATCGAAAAAGGTTGCCCGTTTTACGGCAGTTATAGCGTTTTTCTCGAACTTAGCTGAAGTGCCAGCGGTTTTCTGGCCGTTTACAATTAACAAACCGTCATCGATAATAGCAGGTATTTTATTTTGGTGAGCAAATGCGAGGGCACTTGAGCTTTTTCCGGAACCGCTAGGACCGCTTAACGAATATATCTCCATAAATAAACACCTCATTCAAACTGAAGATTCCGTCTATTCCGTCTCTAAGTAGGGATATAAAAATGGAAGACAGTAAAAAAACCTTGCAGTGCAAGGTTTTAGGATGGAGCATAGGGGGATCGAACCCCTGACCTCTTGCATGCCATGCAAGCGCGCTCCCAGCTGCGCCAATGCCCCTCAGGTAGTAGATTCTAGCTATTATTACTTTACACTGATAATTCAGAAAGTGTCAATTCGAATTTTATAGTATGCTGAATTTTATTATCAATTTACGATTTTTTATTTTAAAGATTCTCGATTTCTACCGCCTGAATCCCTTGGATTTTTGAAACAGCTGTGTAAACATCTACGGTTGGTCGTTGATAGTGTACAGTTATAACAAGCTGCACAATTAACGCATCGTCCGCATCTTTTATGCGGATATTTTTTATGTCGATATCTTCTTCTTTAATTTTTTTGGTTATGAGAGCGATATTATTTTTGTCAGATACAATTAATTGTAGTAATATTTCTTTTTCTCTTAATTGCTTCGGTCCTATAAAATTCATAAGCGGAGGAATAAGTTCGACACTGACAAGTATGAGAATGAAGCCGGCAATTGCTTCAAAATAAAACCCTGCTCCAACCGCGATCCCGAGGCCTGCAGCTCCCCAAATCATGGCTGCAGTAGTTAGTCCGGTAATCGTATCGTTTTCTCGACGTAATATGACACCTGCGCCTAAGAAGCCGATTCCTGATATGATTTGAGCGGCTAGTCGTAATGGATCCATTGTGATATTGATAATATCACTGTTAGGTGTTATATATGGAGCTTCTATAGAAATGATTGTCAACATACAGCTTACAATTGAAATAACCGTACTTGTTTTGAGTCCTACAGGCTTTCGTTTTATTTCTCTCTCAATACCTATTATTAATCCTAAAAGGGCTGTTAAGCAAAGCTTTAAAAAGATATCAGTATGTGCATGCCAGTCAAATCTAAGAATTTCCTCGAGCATATTCATCTGATTCATCCCCTTTTTCAGTGTGATGTTTCGTTTGAGCTGCCTGAATTTGTGAAGATCGGAATGTAATTTTGTATTTGTTATTTACCCGATTTAATGTTAATAGTAACTACTTACATTAGAGTATTAAGCTATTATTATTTTATTCTAATTATATAAAGAGGTATTGGAGGAAACGGTGAGATATGAAAATTAATCCTTATATTGGTTTATTTATAGGTGTGATTGCAGTATCTACTTCAGCTGTTTTTGTTAAATTAGTTACAGCGCCGGCCAGTATAACAGCCTTTTATCGTTTGTTTTTTTCTATTTTGATTATGTTACCACTTTTTTTGATCAAACATAAAAGTGAAATTAGGTTCATAACAAGACGTGATTGGCGAATTATGCTCGCCTCTGGGGTTTTGTTAGCCTTTCACTTTATACTATGGTTTGAATCACTAAATTTTACTTCGGTTGCAAGTTCAACGGTGTTAGTTACTATGCAGCCGCTGTTTGCATTTTGGGGAGCGTACTTGTTTTTTAAAGAAGCATCTACTAAAGAAGCTGTTATAAGTGCAAGTATTACTATTATAGGGAGTGTAATTGTAAGTTGGGGGGATTTCAAAATAAGTGGAATAGCATTATGGGGTGATCTGTTAGCGATTATTGCATGTGCTTTTATTACTTTTTATTTTTTGTTTGGACAAGAAGTAAGAAAGCGGATCTCTTTAATGACATATACTTTCATTGTTTATGGAGTCAGTGCATTAACCTTATTTATATATACCATATTTACGGGAGAGCAACTTTATGGTTATCCTTTAAGTGATTGGGTTTTATTTATAATGTTGGCTTTACTTCCAACCTTATTGGGGCACTCTTTAATTAATTGGTCAGTGAGATGGATTAGTACTACAACGATTTCAGTAGCGATTTTATTTGAGCCTATTGGTGCAACGATTTTAGCGTTTTTCTTTTTAAGAGAAACCATTTCATTCACTCAAATTTTAGGTGGTATCATAATTATAGGTGGCATTCTGTTATACTTGATTACTAATAGTAAGAACAATAAAATGGACTAAGGTAAAATTTTTTTTAAAAACCTATTGCACAAAAATTATGTTCGTGATAAATTATTACTTGTCGCTGAAACAACTTGATGCGACATAACATATAACGAATAACGATCGGAAATTATTTCGAAAAAGTTATTGACTACTACAAAGTAGGGTGTTATATTAATAAAGTCGCTTCGACAAGAAGTGATAAAAATAAAAAGCAAAAAAAGTTGTTGACAAACAAATGAGCTGATGTTATTATTAAAAAGCTTCTGTTGAGAAACAACGATTGATCTTTGAAAACTAAACAAAACAAAAACGTCAACGTTAATTCTAATAAACGTTTCGGCATTGACTGAAACAAAACTTTTATCTTATGAGCAAGTCAAACACTTTTTGGAGAGTTTGATCCTGGCTCAGGACGAACGCTGGCGGCGTGCCTAATACATGCAAGTCGAGCGGACAGATAAGGAGCTTGCTCCTTTGAAGTCAGCGGCGGACGGGTGAGTAACACG
>JAEIGA010004900.1_pt1 | contig 20580 bp, 17 predicted proteins | sample 9270691 | NCBI WGS metagenome assembly JAEIGA01 (sample SAMN17057246, study PRJNA624740) | gut metagenome | biome: biome; isolation source: fecal sample | host: Bos grunniens | place: China: Xizang | collected 2019 | reverse complement strand
TTTTTATTATTTTTATTAATGTTTTTATATTTTTTAATGTTGTTTTATAATGATTTTATTAAGTTTATTAAACAAACCAAACATTATTTTTATTGATGGATTAATATTTTTTAATGTTGGTTTATAATGATTTTATGAGATTTTAAAAAAAACATCAATTTTTATTTATTTTATTTTTTTTTATCAAAAAATATTCATTTTTTTTTTGTAAAATATTTTTTTTTAAAAATTATAAAATGAGAGCAGCAGGACAACCAACCAGCGACAACAACACCAACCAACCAACCAACCAACCAACCAACCAACAACCCGAAAGCCTTGAAGGTTTAACAATCAATGACACATTTATTAACACAACAATTAATAATTATAAATTAAAAACATTAGAAGAAAGACAACAAGAAATTAAAAAAGAGTTCATGAAATTTAAAACAAATATTACAAGACATTTAAAAAAGGCAATTAAATACCATAATAAAATTAAAGATAATCAGACATATGAAGTATGCGAAGAGCTTAAACTATCAATAGAAATGGAAAGAGCCGACACAGAATTAAACGAAATTTTAAACGATTTAGAAGAAGACCCAACAAAATTAAATGAGGGAATTATTAATAAAATATATAATAATTTTGATATTATATTTAATGATTTTGTTTTAATCCGTGAGCATTACAGGCCATTTATCACCAACCCGGCAGAAAATAAAAACGTTTCAAAAATTTTTATTTTAAAGGGTATTAACTTTAAAACAAATAAAAATTTATGGTTAAGAACATTTAACGACATTAAACAGCGTAAATTATTTAATTATTTAATAAATGAAACATGGCGAGAGATTAACAACATTAAAGACAAAATAGAAAATAAAAACAACTCCCAATTAATCCACAACATTAAACAAATTGACGAAGAGCACGACAAATTAAGAGGATATTTAAAAACATATCAAAATAAAATTATGGATGATTTAAAAACCTTTAACCGTCAAACATCCGAAGAACTCCGAAAAATTGGCAACATGTCAGAGGAAGAAATTAAAGAAAATCAAGATTATTACGACGGCGAAGCAGTTAAAACAGCTTTAAAAATGTGTGATGTCTCCGGGGATTTATTAGGGCCATTTTATCAACTAGGCGCAGAACTAACAAACATTTTTAATGATTACAGCCGAAAAACTCACAACGATTACGACGAATTTTTATTTAATGAATTAATCAATATTTATGAGGATTTAATTAAACACATAAACGAATTATTTAAGACATATTTTAAGAAATAAAAAAACATCATAAAACAACATTTAAAACATTATTATTATATTTTTTTTGTCATATGATATTTTTGAGATTTTGACAAAAACTATGTCCCAATACTATTTGTAAAAAATTGAAAAATTCAATTTCATGTTTTAAACGTTTTTTCCTAATTGTGCCCTTATATTATTCATTCATTTATTTTTTTGAATTTACAAAAACTATGTCCCAATACTATTTGTAAAAAATTGAAAAATTCAATTTTATGTTTTAAACGTTTTTTCCTAATTGTGCCCTTATATTATTCATTTCCGGACTTATTTAAAAATCCCGGACTTATTCAAAAATCCCGGACTTATTCAAAAATCCCGGACTTCATCAACTTATACCACCAATAATTTTATTACATTCTTAACTCAAAACTCATTAATTTCATGTAATAATTTTTTAAAAGTCCCGGAGTCCCGTTTTCGGGGTATTTGAAAAAAAACCCGGAAACCCGGAAACCCTACTTTTTGTTTCATTTTTTATATACTTTTTGAAGCATTTCCGGGAAAACCCGGAACAAAGGATTTTAATTAAAAAAGTAGGGCATTTTGAAAAAATCCTGAAATCCGGACTTTCAAAAACATAAGGATTTTTAATCTTTTTTCTTAGCGTCCGGGTTTTCCGGGAATTCGGACTTTGATGAATTCCTTACAGTAAAATCACACTTTTTAGGTCATATCTCTCATAAATTTACTGTAAGGATAAACATTGAGTCCTATTCATTTCCGGGTTTTCGGACTTATTCAAAAATGATTTCCGGGTTTTTAGATTTATAAGGATTTTATTACATTCTTAACTCAAAACTCATTAATTTCATGTAAGGATAAACACTCTCTCCCGGGTTATTCAAAATGTTTCCGGACTTTTATTTATTTCTTAAAAATACATCAATTTTACGATAAAACTCAATTTCAAAAAAATCAAATATTTTTTTACAATTTTATTTTTTTTTATTTCTTATAAAATGGCATCAGCTCAACCAGAAATAAAATCCATTAATTTAGGTGATTTTGAAAAATACATTTTAAAAGAAACAGACCAAGAAAAGATAAAAGAAGAAACAGAAAACTATCACAAGAAACAACAACTTATTAATAATCAAGCTAAAAACTTTGGCGTATATTTACATTATGCGGACACATCAAAATTTAAGAACTCATTTTATTTAAAACAATTTAAAACATATAATGATTTTATAATTACATCATTAGAAGAATTTAATAAACTCATCAATAAAAAATCAATTAAAAAATATAATTTTACAGAACACAATTATTTAAATGTTTCTAGAATATTTTATGACATTGATTTTAAAGAAGATGACCCAGAAGATGAACTTATAAAATTATTTAAAGTTATACATCAAATAGCCGATGAATTACAAGCAACTAAAATTTATGGTTTAATTGAAGTAGTAGATGAAGACGCATATGAATTAATACCTGATATATTTACTAATTCAAGTGATATATTAACAACTATTAATCCAAATTTAAAACAATCACATAAAAAACTTTCATCACATATATTTTTAAATGTATATTCTTATAAAGATGATATTGAAATATATATGAAAAAATATGTCCCTTTCACTTATAATACACCGGAAAAAATATATGATACATCAGTATATAAAGACAGTAAAGCAAAATCAAATTTAAGGTGTTCAATATCTCCAAAAATAGACCAAGACGAACAAACCATTAGAGAAGCTTGTGAAGATACAATTGAAATACTTTTAAATAATCCAGAAATTAATTATAATCTCAGAATGGCACCAGTATCAACCGACAAATTTATTAACCTTAAACCTTTTATTGATAAAGTATTACACAATCCAGACATTAAACTTTCTCAAAAACAATTACAATCTCAAGGACAAATAAATCAATATACAGATAACCCATCTATATTCCAATATATTAAAATATTTGGTGAATTTGATAATGTAAAAAATAAACTTAATGACCTCAACAAATGGGAGTTTTCCCAATCTTTAGATTATTATAGACATTCAGTTTTAACTGAAGATGAATTTATAGAAAACGTTAAACTTATACAAGTCCCTGAAGATGTCCAAACTCATGATTATCCAAATTGGATAGAACACACAACAAAATTAATTAAATGTAATTATCCAAGAGATTTAACAAACCTTTTACCATTATATACTTTATTATCAAATATTAAAGATTACCGTGATAATTTAAAGGAGCGTAATAAAGAAAATAACACTTCCACAAAACCATTACCTGAAACAGTTAAAGCAGAACTTAAACAATTAAAATTAATATCAGGTAAAATATCATCTTATATTGAACAATATCAAAAACAATCATTTATAGCATCAGAGAAATACGACGTTTTAACATCTAAAAAGTATAACATTGATAAGAAATATAAAATAATTAATAATGTTTTTAGAATTGTTGATACATTAGAATATTATTATCCACACCTCAATTTAACATTTAAAAACATCACACAATTTAGAACATATTTTAAATTAAGTAGTAAAGTATCAAATGAAATATCAGATAAATTAGTATCATTTTTAAGTTATAAAGAATATAAACATTTATCAATTGAATATCAATATCAACAATTATCAAATATTGAAAAAGATAATCTTAAAACTTTATTAAATAAATTTTTGGGTTGGATTAATGAGTCATTTGTAAATAAAGAAGATTATAAATATTACCTTGGTTGGTGGTGTGAAAAACTTAATATTTTAAAATCAAATGAGAAATATAAAACAATTAATAAAGGTTTAATAAATCAAGGAACAGAAATAGAAGGAGCAAAAGACAGTTTAAAAACATATTTTAACGACCTTTTAGAAGATTATTTTAAACTTAAATCTGTTGATGTTAATAATCTTAATAAACCATTAAATGGTTCATACTTTGCTTCTGATATTTTAGTTATTGAAGAATTACCAAAACATTTAAAAGATGTTGATAATTTAATAAATGTAATTAAAATGTATTCATCTAAACTTAATTTAACCATTGAAGAAAAAGGAGAAAAACCAAGAAATATTTATAACTCAAATGATATTATAATTAATACAAATCACACAGTTAAAGCAATGTTTAAAAATAAAAATGATTGTGAAGCACTTTTAAAACGTTTTAGAATATTAACGAGAAAGTCATTACCAATGTCAGATAAAGACCTCAATAACACATTAGACCAAATCAAACAACAACGTGAAATGTTCAGTTATACACTTTATCAATACCTTACAAACTTTGATTCAACATATTTTAAAGAAAACAAAAATAAACTTAATCACATTATGGAAATATATAACGAGGTATCAATTGAAGATAATGAGACCGAAAAAATAAAAACTTCTTCAGACCTTGAAACATTTACAACAAACTTTAAAAAATATTTTGTAGATAGTAAAAACCGTATTAGAATAAAATCATTAAAAGCATATTTTACAGAAAATAACATTCTTTTACAATCCAAATTATCAACATTAAGACAAAATTTAAGAACAATTTTAGATGGCACAATTACCGTTAAAACATATAATAAAAGTATAGAATTTTACATAAAATCAGATGAAGCATATAAAATATTATATGAACAATATTATATATATGAAGAACCAAATGATGACAAAGATAATGATGACAATGACAAAGATGATGGAATTATACCAGATAAAATTGTAATATAAAAAAAAAATGAATTATTTTTTATGGATGTCTTGAATATTCATGTCTATACATAAAAGCCCTTATTTTTTCAATTGATGTTTTTTTTCTATCTTCAGGAGATAACTTATCATATATTTTCAAAGCTTTATCAATTGCTTTAATTGTGTCGTCATTTACAATATCGCCGTATTCTTTAAGTATTTGTTTATTAATGTTTAAACCATGACCTTTACGGATATATTTACTTTTATATTCATAAAACTTAATTTCGCCAGATTTTGTAATATATTTTACTTTATAACTTGAATATCCTACACTCTCATTTTCGGAGTTTTCAGTTATTTCAACAGAGTTTAAATCAGAACTTTTTTCCATTCTTTTTTATACTAAAAAAAAATAAATTTTGAAATTTAAAAAAACTAATTATTCTAATATTTTATCAGTAATCCATTCTTTTAAATCATCAAGTTTATCTTTGATGTAATACATAACACTTCCTTTAACTTCAACAAATCCTGTATCAATTAAATCTTTTCTAAAATCATTTTTATCATAATCTGTTTTATTAGGAATCATCTTATAAATCTTTAAATATCTTACTATTCTGCCGTTTGATTTACCTGGAAAGAATTCATTAAAATTAATGTCTTTTTTATTTTTAATAACTTTACTAACTTTAGGCATAACTCTTACTTTATCTTTATTAATTCCAAAGATTTCAAACATACTAGGATTAATGTGTTTATTGCTATGGTCTTTAATAACTATACCAATTTCTGAAAATATATCATACAATACTTTCCACAAGGTATTATATTTTTCATTTGTCTTATTAACAACTTCTTTATCAACAGTTAAACCTTCTAAAGATTCGGAACTTTCATCAGAATCTTTTTCATCACTCTCTGAACTTTTTTCCTCTGTTTCATTAAAGTTAATATCTAAACAAACCCCCATAGGTGTATTTTTAACAAGAAGCGTATAGTCTGTAATGTCTAATAAATTAAATACCTTCTTTAATAAAATAATCCATTCAGTGTAATTATTAAACACATCTCTAAATGTTAAATAATCAAATAAATCTTTAATGTTTTCTTTTTCAGGTATTTTCTTTTCAAAGAGTGTATAAATATCATTAACAGTATAATCCACATTAACGTTTAATTTATTAACAACATTTTCATTTAAGTATTTTCCATATTCCTTTAATTTGTTTTTATCAACCTTATATGTTTCATAACGGTATTTATCTCTCTTATTTTCTACAAAAAGAGTTTTGAAAATAAATTCATTATCCATATCCATTTAAATATAAAAAAAAAATAAAATAAATAAATTACAAATAAATTACAACTAATTTACAACTAAATTACAACTAATTTACAAATACTTAATAAATAATTGGTGTGATATCTCCATTCCTTTAGGATATGAATAATCTGTTTCAGGTCTATCTTTAACCATTTGGATAATGTGTGTTATTTTATACTTCCTTTCATATTCCATTATCATGTCCATTATACACATCTCTCTACCAAGATATATTTCATTTAACTTTTTAGTAGAATAATGTAAAATTTTCCATAATTCTTCACATGCTATCTGAACAGGTAAAAAGCATCTTTTTATCTTACAAGCTGATTCAACAAGATTAATGGCCTCATTAGTTCTTAAAACATTCCATAAAGTATTTTGTGTTGGTAATGTTGTTTCATTAAAAGAAGAATATAAATTGTTAGGTCTTACAATTAACCAATTAGTATTTTCAAGTATTTCCTCCTGTTTTAATTTAGATTTAGAATATGGGTTTGTATGACTAATAACTTCATCTGTTGAAATGTGTATTCCTTTTGATGGTTTAAGCATTGACAATGTCATCGCTATACCAGTATTATTTTCCCAGAATTTTGTTGGATTTTTATAACTTTCATCTACATGAGATAATGAAGCAAAATTAATAATAATGTGATGATTGAATTGTGTTAAGGTATGGTCTATTGTTGATAAATCAAATTTAATAAATTCATCTAAGTAAATGTTTTTATGTGGAGAAACATTATCTAAAATATCAACACCAACTATTTGACACTTTTCTTTACCATTAACCCCTTCTTTTGTTTTTAAATAATAACTAAAATTTCTAGCAAAATAAGAACAACAACCAAATATAATATATTTTCTCATTTTATTAAATAAAAAATAAAATAAAATTATTTATTTGTATATAATATTTAATACATGAGAATATTCAGCTAATATATCACCTACTTTACTCATATCATTATATTTCCATTTTGTTTCAGTTATATAATCGAATATGTTTTTTAATTTTTCACGTGTTTCAATTCCATCATTTATCAACCTTTTTAATTCTAATAATTCTAATATATGTTTGTCTATTTTTTCAATACAAATATCTTTTAATTTAATTTCTGTTGAATTCATTTATTTAAAAAAAAAAATAAAATAAATAAAAATAAAATTATAAATAAATGTTTAAGTCTAATGATGTTGGGATATTATACCCTAATAGTGGTATCGCATGAATTGGAATATTAAAAACATGTTCCTTAAAATTTAAATGAATCCATCCAGTTTCTTTTGGTATAATTGACGTGCTCGGAATGATTATACTTTTTCCTTCAATAACACAAATAAAATGGTAATTGTAAATATTTTTATTTTGTTTATCAATTATAAGAATATACACTTTTTTTTGATACTTTTCATCCCCTTCTAATTTAAAGTATTTTTTATATCTTTTTCCTTTATAATCTACACATACCAACAATCCACTCATTTAATTATTAAAATAAAAATATATTTTACCCTTGAACAAACACAACTCTGTTAGCGCCTTGACCATCATTAAACGGGTTAAAGAATTGTTTGTAAGCATTCCAATCGGCTATATTATCAACATGTGCTGTAAATTTATAATCTGGTAATGCTGAATATCCAGAAGCAACATTCTTAAATAAATAATTTTGGTCAAATCCAATAATTCTAGTTGGGTGCCATCCTCTAATATCAGCTGATATAATATATGGTTGGTCTTCTATAATTTTAGCATTAATTGATTTAGAAGTATTATTACCTGTTAATCTAAAATTGACTGATGTTGTAGGTGCATTATCAACAAATAAACACTCTCCAGAACAACTGTATCCTTCAGCATTCATACCGGCATTAAGAGCAGTATGACCAAGTTGTATAAATGGACAATGATAAAAGGCATAATCAAAGCACAACTTATTCTCATAAAATGTCAAAGCATTATTTAATTCAAAACTATTAGCCCATACATATCTCCAAGGTCCATATGGAGCCAAACCTAACATAGCATTAACAACTAATGAACTATATACACAATTTTCCATACTTCCACCTGCTGCTACTGACACAGTTCCACAAGTAAAATCTAATAATTTAAATTGTCCTTGTGGTAAGGATGCCACAGCATTAGGGTTGTTATATGAATAGTATGTTCCAAAGGATGGAGCGTATAATTGTAATTCTGTATTTTTAAAATTGGCACCAAATGAAAAACCTTTACCAATATCTGTAACATAAAAATGTTCAAATGTGTTATAATCAAGATTTATTACTGATGAACAACTATTTTGATATTTACACCATGATATATAGTTATGGTCATAAGTTATTGAAGATAATAAATTATTTTGTAAGCTATATTCTGTATTACCAAATACAGTAAAATCTTTTAATGTATTATATGAAGCAGTAACATATGGAACTCCAGTTAATTGAACTGATAATGCGTGCCAATGATAAAATTCTAATGATTGTGTATTATTAGAATTAGTAACAGCAAATCTAACATTGTGATTACCGGAGGTGTATGAATTAATTGCATCAGGCAATTCAACTTTTACATGATTTGGAATGGTAATATACAAACTTGATACTTGGAAATCTGGTGATAATGTAACTGTATAAGATTGGTTAGTATTTGTAGTTGAATTTAATAACTCAGCAACATTATTATTACCAGCATCAATTTGAACATCAAATACATAATTATGTCCGTTTGTGATAGCAACTCTAGTTGGAGACCACACTTTACCCATTCCATATCCATTTTCTCCGTTATTATCAATATGATTATGGAGTTGTAATCTATTATTTAAACCTGGAAAAGATAATCTATCTAAATTAGCATAACCAGAATTAGAATAAGCTAACGTTGGTCTTCTTAAATCAATTTGAGCATAATAACCATCATTTAACCATGGTCCTAATACCTTTACCCTATCATTAAGTTTAAACGTTGAAAATAAATTACCACCTGCGTTTTTGTAATAATTATCAAAGTGAATAGCAGTAGCATTAAGATTTGATGAAATAATGTTATAGTCTTTGTTTACCCCATCATTTATTAAATTAGCATCAAGACACTTAATAGAAAAGTTTGTATTAAAATCAGACCATCCATATTTTAACATAACATCTAATGTTTTACATGTTGCTGTTATTAAATTCATAGGAACAGATTGATTATATGTCGTGGCACCTGATTGACAATTTGGTAATATTAAACCTATTCTGTCATAGTCTCCTCCAAAGTTAAATGGTTCATTATAATCTGTTTGTAATACATTAGAATTAAATACATAACTTAATTTATTTGGATTAAGGAGTGTGAAATTTGAAAGATATGTTTTATATTCTAATTCTTCATTATCTAATATCGTAGATTGTCCATTACCGTATTTAATATATGTTTCTGCTGATACTTTATTAAATTCTTTCCAATAATTGTAATCAATATTTCCAATAGATATTGCTTCCCATAACTCACTAATTTCACTATTTACACTATTTGAATGAGAAATTAATGACCCAACGCTTGATTTAATACTATTTATTTCATTACCATTATTAGATGTAAAAAGTGTATAACTACCACTTAAACTTAATAAACTACTATTTAAACTTAATAAACTACCATTCAAATTACCTGTATTAATATTTAAACTACTTGTATTTATATTTAAAATATTTAATGAATTTGCTATAGTGCTCAGTTGATAATCATAAGTAGAAAATACGCTTTGAATACTTGTGAGTAATGATGTAAATGACATATTAATACTATTAATCTTTTTCATATATATTTGTTCTGCCTCTGTCTTTTTTAAATACTCTTCTAAATTGTTTTGATTTAATCTTAACATTTTAAAGAATAAAAAAAATAAGACATAATCATTTAAATTATTTAATTTAGCTCATTTTTCTAAAAACAACATTTTCAAATGATTTTTTAACTTCTTCTTGAGGCTTGGTATAAGTTGGGGTATAATTATTAGAATTGTTATAGTTTTGATTATAGTTTTGTGTTTGATTTGGAGTATAATTATTAGGATTATTATAAGAAGTATTGTAAGTTTGAGGTTGAGCTGGTGTATAATTATAAGAATTATCGTAAGAATTATCGTAAGAATTATCGTAGTAATTATTGTAAGAATTATTATAACCAGTATGTGATTGTATAACTTCTTCAAAGAAATCCAAACGTTTATTTACCTTATCTCTATATGGTAATAAAGCACCAGCACTTTCTACAGGAAGATTATATTCATCACTAATAGACTCTTGGGTAATCGTTTCTTGTTCTGGTTCTATCCAACCAAGTTGTAAAAGTTTTTGTTCTATTTCATCTAATTTTCTATTGATGTAATTTCTTTTTGAAAGTAAAGCTCCACCATTTGTATTAAAAGGCAATTGACCGTAATAACTCATTTAAGATAAAAAAAAAATTAAATTTTTATTCTTTAAAATGAACTTTAAAAAAAAAGAAAGACCTTTACATTCAATAAATTTAGCAGGGTTAAATAAAAATGAAAAAAGAACGCCTAATCCATATTTTGACGTTTATCATGTTCGTGCGTTAGTTTGTGGTTCTACAGGTAGTGGTAAAACAACTTTTGTATTAAATTATCTTTTTCAATATCTTAATTATTATTCTGTTATAATTTATATGGCACCAACTGAAACATTTGAATCTGGTTATTTGAAGACAATAAAATCTGATAAACAATTATCTGCTAAATTTATTTTCTTAAATATAAGAAATGAAAAATTACCTACTATTAATGAATTACAAAAAATTGCTAGAAATAATAATAAAATATGTTTAATATTAGATGACTTTATAAATGTATTAACTAGTAGAGATGAAAGAAAACAAATAGATGCTTATCTTACTCAATCAAGTAGAGCAAATTGTGATTTATTCTTATTATGTCAAACATATAATCATATAAGTCCTAGTATAGCAACCAATGTAAATGTTTTAATTTTATTTACTAAATATATGTCAAGAGTTTCATTTGATACTTGTGTCCGTAGAAGCTTTACAGGTGAATACACCAAAGAATTAGGAGATTTTATATATGATATCCTTAGACATATGTTTCCACATCAACCATTTATTTTTATCAATGACCAACCACCAGATAAAAGTATTTTATATAATGACAATTATATTATTCCTGGTGAATCAAATAATTATGAAGAAATTGATGTAGATGGTGAAGAAAAAAATAATGATTAAGATATATATTATTTAATTTGTTTATATTTTTATTTTTTAGATATATTGTGATAATGTATTATTAATATTTTCTATTCTTGACAAAGTATTATCAGTCCAACCAAAACCTTTTTGTCTATTCATTACTTTTAATAACATTGGATTAATCATACCAGAACTATAATTATTAAGTGTTGATAGGATGTTATCTATTCTTGATAAAGTATCATCAGTCCAACCAGATGCTACATTTCCTACCATATGACAAACTTTTAAATGCTCTGGATTAATCATACCAGAACTATAATTATTAAGTATGGATAAGATGTTATCTATTCTTGATAAAGTATCATCAGTCCAACCAGATGCTGACATATTTCCTTTTCCAACATCATTAGATTTTTTTTGAATAATTTGAAATATATTTATTATTTGATTAAAAATATGTGTTCCTTGAGTTGATAACTCTTTATATTCTGGTATCCATGTTCCAATATTTAATATTTTATTTTCACCACTTTTTATTATTAATCTTTTCATTGAAAAATTAATAGGTAATGAAATTGTTCTAATATAAATTGTTCCAGTAAAATCATATTTATCTTTATCATCTGGTCTATTATTTATTATATCTTTAATTTTTTGTATCTTAAGTTGAGTATTAAAATATGCTACACCTTTATCAACTATTTTTTTAATAAATTTTTTTAAATCAAAATCCAACATGTATTTATTTACTTTATCTTTAATTAATTTATCTAAAATTTTATTAGAAATACTTAATACAAAAGGCATTGTTTCAATAGGATTAATAGTTTTTGTTTCTTTTTTCTTTCCTGTTGTTGTTTGCTTTATATCTTGTTTGTATATCTGTATTTTAATTGGGTTTGGTAAAATAGTTAATTTATCAACAAATAAATCAATTTCATTTTGTTTATTAGTCATAGGAGGATAATACTTTATTTGTAAATATTTATTAATGTTTTCAAGTTCGGCTATTTGAAATATTTCAGTGATTCTAATAACCCAATTATTTAATAAATTTAAATCAATATTATCAAATTTCTCAACCTCTAACTTTAACATATCATCTAAATTTTGTATATCGTTATCTTTTATTTTATCATAATCTTCAGCACTATAATGTTTAGGGTCTTTTAAATAATTAATTAAAAGTTTATTAGTTTTTTTAGTGGAAGAATCTAAATGTGATTCTCTGTAATTTTTAAAATAAGCTTTTAAATATGTAAATGTATCAGTTATCTTTTTATCCTCAGATAATTCTTTTTTTAATACTTTAAAATCATTTATAATTGCTCTCTTTTCAGCATCACCCCTATTGTTAAATTTTCTAATAGATGTTTCATCTGGTATAGCAGCAAGAGCATGTAATTCATTATTTGTAAAATCATATTTTTTAATGAAATTTTCTATTATATCTGTATAATTTTTTACACCATATTTTTCAGCTTCTTTTTGTTCTTTAACATAGTCAGCTGTTTTAGTCATCATTTTTTGTTCATATGGTTCATCTTTAAGTCTAAAATAATTTTCTATGACATTAGCATCTCTAAGCTTTTGATTATCATCAACAACATAATCAATATCTTCAACATCTAATACTCTAGATTTTAATGTTTTTTTATCAGTTAAAACAAGCTTATCTTCATTTTTAATAAGTTTATATTTTGTATTTTCTAAACCTTTAACACTTTCCATTTAAAAGAATAAAAAAATATATTTTTATTATTGTTAAAAATTTAATTTATTCTTAATCATATTTATCATACAATGCTTGTAAATCCTTTAAATTTTTAATATTTGGATTAGTTGGTATATAACCACCTTTATAATACTCATTTTCATTAAGTCCATGATAACCACGTTGTGAGTAAGGACCATATCCGTAAGGTTTATTTCCGTAAGGACCATATCCGTAAGGACCATATCCGTAAGAACTTACATTCCTATATTTTGGTTTATTATCACTTCTATTAAATAATTTTTTAACACCTGAAATAACACCTGGAATAAGTGGTGCCAATGCTGCTATAAGTGGAATTAATGCTGGATTACCTCCAAGATTATTAACAGTGGAATTATAATCACCTAAACTTAATCTACCTGTGGCACGATACACTTCTGGTTCTCTAAAAGTTATAGGAATATAAATTGGATACATACAATTATTTTTACCTGGTATAGGAACATATACAACTTCTGATTTTGCCATATTAAAGTTATTATAGCTCATTTAAAAAATAAAAAAATATAATATAATGATTTTAAATTATTATTTATTTAATATTAACTCCTTTTTCATTTGTTCCTGTTGTAAGAATATGTTTAACAATACATGTTCCATCTGGATTATATTGTAATACATCTGAACCTAAAAATACAGCTAATAAGTTAGTTGTTAATTGTTTTGAAGTTCCAACATTTCCAAAGAATAATGGATTATATCCTAAAGTATTATCAGCTCCTTCAAAACTAGCAAATTGGAAAGTAATGAATATTCTTGTATTTGGTGGAATATTTGAACCTGTTAAATCAATTGGAATGACACAATAATCTTTAAGATAATTACTATAACTTATACCGTTATCTGGGTCTTTTCCGAATAAAAGTCTAATTTGTTTATATTGGTCATAAGCTTCTCTATAATCTAATATCTTTGATGTTCCATTATCATCAGCATTACTCCAATCATATGATTTTTGTAATGGTAATGGATTAATAACAGTTTCTTCAGTTCCTTGGAAATCATAAGTATAAATATTTGAATTACTTGTATTTGAAATTCTAATATATTTCAAACCACCAAAGTTATAAGAATTTGAATTACTAGCATACCATGATGCTTGATATTTTTTATCATTATTTGTCTCAATTTTATTTACCACAGCCCAACCTTGTGGTGTAGATAATGGTTGTAATGTATTAGAACATTTTGGAAAAGCTAAAAGAATACATTTAGTATCATAATTAACTGTTAATGGTAATGTAATGTTTTGTTCTGTTCCACCATTGTTTTGATATAATGGAGTTAAATTTGTAGTTTGAACTCCAAAAAGTGTTTCAACTGGTTTAGAATAATATGAAAGTAATTGTTGTTTTGCTGTATCTGTCAAAAGATAACTGAAACATATTAATTCAAATTTAGATAATTCACTTACTTCAATTTTTAATTCTTTTGAATCACCAACAATTGGATTAGCTATAATAAAATTAGTGGAACTTCTTTGTAATGTAATATTTATTTCACGGTTAAATATATAATCTAATGAATCAACTGTATAATTAAACATATCTGAAAGATAGAATTTACATCTAAATGGAATGGTTGTTCCACCTTGTATTTTATTACACATTGGAATAATATCTGTATATTCATTAATAAACATATCATTTCCACCATATACACTTACATTTGCTATATTAATTGCTGCTTGATTAACGTCTCCGGCACCAACTGCTGCTGTTGCTATAGAAGCAAAATGGAAACTCATATGACCATTACCATCATCATCAAACCAAATATGTATTTTATCAACTCCTACAATTGTTCCTTTTTGAGTTCCTGGTGTTCCTGATGCTGCGAATGGAATATCAACTGCTGTTCCTTTCCAATCAAATATTTGTCCTTTATATGCTTCATGTGGAACTGGAGTTGTAGCTTCCAGTGTTTGGTCAGTGGCAGTTTGTGCTATAGCTGGGAATTGCCAATATGCTTGAGCAAATGAAAGATTATCTTTTCCTGGATTAAATCCTTGTGTTATACTATTCATTAAAAATTGTCTGATTGATACAGTTTTATTAACAAGGTCATATTGGTCAAATTTTAAAGCTGCTTGAATATTTGCGTCAATTCCAGGATTAGCATTTAAAGCAATTACTGTTCCACCAATAGATAAACTTAATTGTTGGAATAATGAACTTAGGAATAAATTACCAAATTTAATATCTGTGGATTTCATGTTTATTCCTTCTGGAATTTTTAATTTTCCTGCTACATTGAAATAACATTGACTTAAATCAATAACGGTTTGATTATTTGGATTAATAACAAATGTATAAGGTGTTGATGCTGATGAAGCAAAATTATCTTGTCCTACCAAACCTGAATTTAATGCTGTAATTGTTGATTTTACTTTTTGAATAGTTGATTTTGGTATATTGAATTTTTGTTTAGGTAAAAATTGATTATATTGCTCTGGTTGAATATTTGTTTGCTCGTTAATTTCCATTTGATAGAAAAAAAAATTAAAAATAATAAATTTAAATTTTTAGATTTTTTTATAAATTAAATGGTTGTGAATAAATTTATGTGTGATAATATAATGGTAAAAAATAAAACATTACCACTTTATGAACAAAATGGAATATATAATCTTAAGAAAAGAAAGTATAAAAATATTGATACATTACATGAATATAATCTTACAACACAAGTTTTAACTAAAAATGTAAGATGTGGAAGTTTATGGGATACAATTAAAAATATATTCAAAAGAGGTAAAGACATAGCACAAAAAACAATGAATTACATTGATAACTCACCTTTACTCAACACCGTAAAAGATATAGGATTTGATTATATTCAACAAAAAACAGGTATTAATCCAAATGATTATTATGACGTAGCTAAAACAGTTGTCAATAGCACACCTCAACAAAATGCTCAATATCTTACTGATGTTGCTACTAAAACACTTACAGATACTTATCAAAAATACAAAAATAAACCTTCCACCAAACAAGGACAAAAAGGTCCATCTAAAAGAGACCAATTAAAAACATTTATGAAAGATTTTTCAAATAATTTAGTTAATTCATATCCTGACCAACAAAGAATAATCAGACAAAATATGAATGCTTTTAGTCAAGGTATAGACTCTATTTCAGCTGGAAGTATTAATCTTGACGTATGGAAAAAGAAAGCACCATTATTCTTATTAAGTAGCATTTCCCAAAAAGGTAATGGTAAATGCGGAAATGATATGTCAGAAAAAATAAAAGAAATATTAAAGAACAGATTTAAAATATCAGATTTAAGACTTCCACCAACTATGAAAAGATTATTAACAATTAAAGCATCAGGAGAAGAATTATCTACAGGAAATGAACTTTCAACAGGAAGACTTTATATGGGACATGGGGACGAATCAAATGGAACAAATTCCTCAGGAAGACTTCATTTAGGAAATGGAGACGAATCAAAATCAGGTAAAAAGGCAAATGATAAATATGCTAAATTATTAGCAGCTTTAAAATAAAAAAATAATTAATGAATTAATATTTATATAAAAAAATTATATTATTTTTTTTTGATTTTCAAAAAACAAATAAACACAGCAGGACAACCAACCGAAGGACAATTATTTACTCATCTTTTGGAAATCATTTTAATTTATAAGATAAATATTTTTTAACTTCTGTAAGTGTAATGTCTTTACCAGCAGTTTTTAACATTTCATGAATAACTTTATAATCAAAGCAACAATCTGAAATATTAGCTAATTTAACTTTATCAATTAATTTAATTGTATCTACTGGAGGAAGATGTTGATTTTTAATTGTTTCTATTTGTGCTTTATATTTATCAATAGCTGTAATGTATTCATCCAAATAAGATTCTTTAATATCAAATGGTTTTACCATTTCTAATTTTTCTATAATCTTTTCAACTGACATTTATTAAAAAATAAAATAAAATATTTTAAAATAAAATTTATCAATTCTTATCCATTACAAAATTTAATAAATCATTTAATGTTATATATTTAGATTGATTTTTAAATGTATATTGTTTAAAAGATAAACTTTCTTTAAATGTTTCAAAAGTTGATGTTAAAGCAATAATATCATAATAAACATTTTTAACGGTTTTGTCTGGTATTTTACCGGTTAAAATGAAATATATGTAATAACCAAACAAGCAAGTGGAACGACTAAGGAATTGTGAATTAAAGATATAATATAACATTTTATCATAATCACATGTATTGATATAGTCTTGTATTTTTTCAAGTATTTTATCAGGTTTGTAATTTGTTGTAGAGAAATAAACACCTTTATCATCAAATACAACTTTAGTATCAAATTCATCAAAGTGTTGTCTAATTGTTTCATAGTCTTTTAATTGTGTGATTTTATCTTGTGTTGTATCTCCTGGTAAATCTATAGTATATCTTAAATTAGGAACATGGGATTGTGTTTTTGTGTCTTGGTTTAATGCTGTGAAATAAATGTATGTAATTAAATTACTATCTTCAGTATTAGGTATTACATTCTTACTGTAAAATATACTTTCAAAGTTTAAGAATCCATTTAATAAATTCTTCACATTAAGGTCTGTATTTGTTAAATATCTAGAACATAAATAAAAGAATGATTTTTTAAAGGCAATATTATTAAAATTATATGGAAGAATATAAGCATCTCCAAATTCAGGGTCATAAATTAATTCTTCTGGTTTAGTTAGATTTGGGTTCAAACTTAAAACAAAATCAGTTGAATCATTTTCTTTTAAAACTGAACGATTAGTTAAACCTTTAATGTTTGGTTTTGTGTAAAATTTTTTAAGAAAATTAAATTTATAATTTTGTGATTTAGCATTCAAATAATTAACATCAAACGGAAATTGATAATCAAATATGTCATAATCTTTAATTGTATTAAATATTTCATTAAAATGTTCATCTGTTGTTTTTCTAACATTGAATAATAACATTTCATTTACTTCATTCTCCGATAATTTCTTTAAATCAACTTTTGAATATTCACCATTTAAAAAGTAGTATTCATCAATAACACTATTTTCATCACCTATTTCTTTTTTATAATATTCAGCTATGTCATTAATAATATCAGAAGAATGTAATATAGTTAAATATCTAACTAACAATTTTAGAAGGTCTTTATTTTTTAAAAAGCAATTTAAGAAATTTGGATTTCCAAAAATATTATCAAGGTTGAAATCAATATTAGTAAATTCAATTTGTTTAATATAATTCTTAAGTTTGGTTTCGAATGCGTTAAATACTTTATCTGACATTTATTAAAAAAAATAAAATAAATAAATTAAAATATATAAATATATGTTTTTATATAATATAAATAAAAATATATGATTCCGGGAATTTTTTAAATATTCCGGGTTTTTTCCGGGAAAAGCCCGGAAACGATTTTTAGGATTTTACGACAAGTATTGAAATGAAATGATGATTTCCCTTATAGAATTTTCAATTTGTTGTTTAGTTTTACAGTAAATCCGAAAATCTTCCGGGTTTCCGGGTTTTTTTTCAATTACCCCGAAAACGGGACTCCGGGACTTTTAAAAAATTCTTACATGAAATTAATGAGTTTTTAGTTAAGAATGTAATGATTTTATTAGTAGTATAAAATGTTAAAATCCGGAATTTTTAAATTCCCGGATTCCCAAGGGACTCAATCATTTTTTAGGGCATTTTGAAAGTTCTCTAAAAAAATAAAAGTCCGGAAAACTTTTGAATATTTTAAAACTTATCTTCTTCTTCTTTTAATGGCTAACTTAATACTAAAGTCCGGACTACCACCTGGTAATAATTTAAGGTCTTTATTGTTTTCATCTATAAGTTTAAATTGAAAATTAGATAAACTACTAACATTATTAATTGGAAAATCTATAGGTTGTAATGCTACATATTCTATCATACTATATGGACTAGCAACACTAGAAACAACATATAAAGCAGATGATGTTGTAATACCATTATCATTACCATATAAACTGACTAAACCAGGAATAGACGATGATGTAAGTAATACATTATTATATGTTGATATTCTAAAAGAACTATTTGATTGATAATATGTGTTTGTTGAATTAAAGTTTAAATCAGTTGTTAAATTAAATCTAAATAAATCATTATTTAATATATTATTATTGTTCATAATTATTTTTATATTGGTAATGTTTAATGTATTAGCAGCAGTTTGGTCAAAATGTATTTCTGTTTTTTCTGTAATAGGGTTAATAATAAATCTAAGAGGTTGATAATCAACGTTATTAATAGTTTGTAAAAAGTATGAATTTAATAAATTGATTAAATCATCACTGTCATAAATACCAGGAGTAATGTCTTTATGATATGTTGTGTCTGTTAAATTAGGTGGTAATAAATTATCTGTTGTAGTTATAACGTAATCAAATGATAAATGGTCATATACATTAGGTGATGAGTTTAAGAATGAAAATGAATAAAGTGTTAAGAAATATGAATAATTATTACTGTCAAGAACTAATGGTATTTGTGATATTTCATTAATTTCAAATGCCGTATCTGATTTAAGGAATATATTAGCTACTGTTTCCATTTAATAAAATAAAAACATATATTTATATATTTTAATTTAATTATTTAATATTTAATAATGTTATGTTTTTATTTTTTAAGTATTAAATGAAAGGTATGAGTTCAGCAGAAGAATTAATTGAAGTATGGAATAAATTTAAATCTGAAGATGAACCAGAATTAGTAGTTAATTGGGAATTTCAAGACATTGAAAATTTAGGTGATAGTAATAAAGTATATATTCAAAATTTAAGAAGTTTATACAATTCTGATGTCCCAGGACATTGGGTAGCATGTGTTAGAACAGGTGTCATCTACTTTTACTATGACCCATTTGGTTGTATTTTAGTTAAACGTGGTGTTAAATTATTTAAAGATGCTGGTTATATTTATGAATCATTAAACCAAGACCAGAACTTCACAGGAGAAAATAGTGATTCATGTGGATATTTTTGTATATTCTATTTATTAAATTTTGTTAGAAAGTTTAGACGTGCTGGATACAATTATGCTGTCTTTGAAACGGGTAAAGGAAGGTTTATTGACACGATACCAGCAGAGAAATACATTAAAATAAACTTTGATAAAATGGAAGAAGAGATAACAAATAATATGAGTGTTGAAACAAAATCAAAGAAACAAAACACTTCAAAAGACGATGAAACAGAACCTTTAAATGAAGTTGAACAAATAAATGAAATGT
>JAEIGA010004899.1_pt1 | contig 20581 bp, 20 predicted proteins | sample 9270691 | NCBI WGS metagenome assembly JAEIGA01 (sample SAMN17057246, study PRJNA624740) | gut metagenome | biome: biome; isolation source: fecal sample | host: Bos grunniens | place: China: Xizang | collected 2019 | reverse complement strand
TCATCAAAGAACTCCGGGAAAAAGGATTCCAACTGAAATACCTTTTAAAGGCAATGGGAATGGCCAAGTCCACCTATTACTTTGAGATTTCCAAAACGGATGTGGTGGCTATCCGAAATCAGGATCTTATGGGTGAGATTCGGGAGATCTTCAAGAAAAACAAAGGAAGGTATGGGGTCAGAAGAGTCCACCGTGAGCTTTTAAACCGTGGTCATAAGGTCAATCATAAGCGAGTGCAGCGCCTTATGCACACCATGGATCTTAAGGGAAAACGTCCTAAGGAGAAATACCATTCTTACCGAGGTGAAAAGGGCAGGATTGCTGAAAACATCATCGATCGAGACTTCAGCACGACAGGGCCACTTCAAAAATGGACGACCGATGTCTCCCAGTTCAATCTTCCATGGGGCAAATGCTATCTGTCGCCAATCTTGGATATGAACACCAATGAGATCATCTCTTATGATCTATCTCTTTCGCCGAACCTTGAGCAGATTAAGAGGATGCTCGATGGTGCATTCAAAAAATTCCCTCATGTGGATGGTCTGATCTTCCATTCGGACCAGGGCTGGCAGTACCAGCATCAATACTTCAGGAAGAGACTTGAAAAACATCATATCATCCAATCCATGTCTCGCAAAGGAAACTGCTATGACAACTGCATCATGGAAACATTCTTTGGTAGATTGAAGAATGAGATGCTCTATGGGCATGAGAAGGAATATACTTCCTTTGAAAAGTTCTCAGAAGCTATGGACGAATATATACGCTATTACAACAACGAACGGATTCAGGCAAAAACAAACTGGATGCCTCCCATTAAATACAGGAAAGCATCCATCTCTTGCGCCTAATTCATAATTATTCTATGTGTCCAGGATTCTGGGTACATATCAATGCGGATTCGATCGTTTTTTTGATGCATACTTTTTTATTCTTCGATGAACAGAACACCCAGACAGCGGGGACCGCAGTGCGAAGATACCGTGCAGCCGGCATAGGTATGATGCACTTCCGTGCAGCCGGATTTCTCACGGATGAGTTCTTTCAGATGTGCGATGGTCTCTTCTTCGATCTCACCGGATTCCGTCAGGAAGATATGACCCGGACGGATCTTCTTTCCTTCAAGGCGTTCCAGGATATACTGCTCGTAAACATGGTTCATGTTACCGCGGTATTTCTTGTAGATATCCAGCTTGCCGTCTGCCATTTCCAGGCCGGGCTTGATCTTCAGAAGATTGGCACCGAATGCAGTGACTGCCGTGCAGCGGCCGCCTTTCCACATGAACTCCAGGGTGTCCAGAACAAAACTGGTGGATACCTTATGACGTACCTCGTTGAGATGATCGGCGATTTCCGATGCACTCATCCCGCGGTCCCGGCACTCGGCACCTTCAATGGCCAGAAGTCCGATGCCCGTGGAGAGCATGAGGCTGTCGATCACGTAGACGCCTTCCATGTCCTCGGCTGCCAGGCAGGCAGTGTTGTAGGAACTGGACAGTTCCGCGCTGATATCCAGATGGACGATCTCGTAGCCCTGACTGGTGTATTTTTCAAAGAAATCGGTAAAATCCTGGATATTGGGAGCTGCGGTCTTGGGAAGACTTCCGTCTTCGTGGTAACGGGCGAACATGTCCATGGGAGTGAATCCCGACCCGTCCAGGAAGCTTTCTTCTCCTAAGGTGATGGTAAGAGGGATGATTCCGATATTATAACGTTCGATCAGCTCACGGGACAGATCCACGGTGCTGTCGGCGGTAATCATTACAGGTTTGCTCATGGTGTATCATTACCCTTCAAAGTCTTTATTCAAGGTGTTATTGTAACTTGAAAATGGTTTGATGTAAATAGGTCATATGTGGTATAATTATCCGAAAACGGTATAATGACCCGAAAAAAAGAAAGGACCGGATATTATGGCCAGAAATACCTGCCAGCAGATCGCGGATGCACTGCTTCGGCTGATGGATCAAAAGGAACTGGATTCCATCACCGTTCGGGAACTGACGGAGGAAGCAAACATCAACAAGAAAACGTTCTATTATCATTATCACAGCATAGCGGAATTGCTAGACTGGATGTGTTTTACGAAGTTTTTCTCCTACACGGAGGAAACGAAGCTGACGGCTTCCAACTGGACCCTGTATATGGGAATGATCACATCCGCTATCCGGAACAACCGCAGCTATATCACAAAGATCCTGTCATCCGGATACTCTCCGGAATTTCTCCAGTCCATGTCCAATGTTATCGGTATCATGATGGAGAGCTATGTTCTGCAGCTCATAGAGGAGTGGGAAACGGATCATACGGAGCATATGTCCATTTCAAAGACACAGCTGGAGTATCTGACAAGATACCATACCATGGCCTTTTTCGGAGTGGCACAGAAATGGTTTCAGAACGGAATGGAACTGTCGGATGAAGAGTTTACGTCCATGTTTCTCATGCTTTCCAACGACAGCATTTTCCGTGCACTGGAGCTGATGAGCGGAATGGAAAAGTGATTCTTTTGCTTGTATTGGTTTTCTCCATTGGATATAATGAGTAAAAATTAATGGATGGAGGGTCTTTTCTATGGACGCTAAAGTATATGAATTGCTGAATGATCAGATCAACAAGGAACTGTATTCTGCCTATCTGTATCTGGATATGGCCAATTTCTATGCCGATAAGGGACTTGCCGGTTTTCAGAACTGGTTTACCATTCAGGCTCAGGAGGAACGGGATCATGCCATGCTGATGCTGCAGTATCTGCATAACAACGGACAGCATGTGGAACTGAAAGCCATTGCCAAGCCGGATAAGGAATTCAAAGATCTTATGGATCCGCTGAAGATGGCTCTGGAGCATGAGGAGTATGTCACATCCCTCATTAACGGGATCTATGCTGCTGCCAGCGAAGTAAAGGACTACCGCACGCTGCAGTTTTTGGACTGGTTTGTGAAAGAGCAGGGCGAGGAGGAGATGAACGCTCAGGACAACATTTCCAAGATGGAACTGTTCGGCGGAGATCCGAAAGGCCTTTACATGCTCAATTCCGAACTGCAGGCACGAGTGTACTCCGCACCGTCTCTGGTTCTGTGATTCAAATGACATGAAAGAAAAACCACGGAAAGAATTCCGTGGTTTTTTGATGGAAAAAGCGGGAAACAGACAGGAATGGATATTGCAGAAACCACGGTTCGGTGATATGATAATAAGGCATTATGTAAACAATAGATTATGGTGTTTGTATGGAAAGATTAATCCGAAAATACTCCTATTTTATTATAACGATCCTTCTTGTCATCTCGCTGGCTCTGACGGCGTGCAGCCGTACGGACGATTTTGAACTGGGCAGCGCTTATGAAAACGGTTTTCTGGACGTGGCTCCGGACTCTCCGTTCCTGCCGTATATCGCTTACGTGTACGAGAACAATTATATGAGGGGACCGGACGACAGCCATTTCGAGCCGCTGAAGGAGTTCAACGTGGCTTCCGCCATGGCAATGCTCTGCAATCTGAACAATACTCTGCTCCGTGAAGGAGCCACCTTCCCGGATACGGAGCCGTGGTATGTGACCTATATCGATTATGCCCTGAAGCATAAGATCCTGGATAAGGAAGTATCGAATTACGAGGCATCCATCACACGCGGCAAGTTCTGTCAGATGCTGGTGAACGCGGTACCCGGAAAAATGCTGCCCTCCATCAATAAGGTGGATGACGGTGCCATCCCCGATGTGTCCATGGAACGTGATGACGCCGAGGCGATCTACACCATGTACCGGGCAGGGATCTTCTCCGGAACGGATCAGATGATGAACTTCAAGCCGGACTCCAAGATCGCCCGTCAGGAAGTGGCAGCGGCCATCACCCGTGTGATGGCAAGCAGCATGAGAACGAAATTCAAGCTGACACTGGGCAAGGATTCCGTGAAAACCGTGGAGCCGAAGGAAAAGAAGGCAAAGGACAACGAGTACTTCACGGATGCCGCTTTTATCGGCAACTCTCTGGTGGACGGTCTGAAACTGTTTTCCGGACTGACTACGGCAGACTATTATTCCAAGACCGGTCTTTCCGTCTATAACGTCAAGGATGAAGTCCTGGGCGAGATGGAAGGGAAGAAGTACCATAAGGTCTATATTGAACTTGGTATCAATGAGATAACCTTTGAAGAGGATTACTTCAAGCGTCTCTACAGCGAGATGATCGACGCGATCCGGGAGATCCAGCCATCAACGGATGTCTATATCATGTCGCTGCTTCCCGTAACGGCGGAGGAGTCGGTGTCCAGTACCAGTTTCAATAAGGAGAATATACAGAAGTACAACAAGATCCTGCGCAAACTGGCAGGAGAAAAGGGCTGCTACTATCTGGATGTTTATTCTGCTCTTGTGAATGAAGAGGGAAACCTTCCTTCCGATATGTCCTGGGACGGCATTCACCTGACAGCTGAGGGATACGGTATGTGGGAAAACTACATCCGGACCCACTACGAATAAGACACATACAATCAAAAAACTCCCTGCCGGAAGGCAGGGAGTTTTGCTCTGTCAGGATTGGATCAGCAAATCAGCGTGATGCGGTGACGCAGGCTTTCGATCTCACAGCGAAGGGGAGAGACGTAGTGTTCTCCGTCCATGGACCAGTCCAGAGGTTCCGTCGTCTCCAGGACGATCTTTTTTGCCTTGAAGAAATGGATGTTCTTATGCGTCAGTTCACCGGACTGAACGGACTTGATGATGCTCTGAAACTCAATGGCGTTTTTCGGTTTTTCCACCAGTCCGATCTCCATGATCCCGTCATCCCCCTGAATGATCTTGCCTTTTTTCGTCAGTGTTCCCACCACACGGGTGGCATTGCAGATAAGACCGAAGAGGATTTCCCCTTCAAAGACCATGTTGTTGGCGGTGACTTTTACATACTGGCTGCGCAGCTTTCTGAAATCCTTGACTCCTTCCAGTACATAGGCCAGCCCACCCAGCATGTTCTTCTGACGCTGTGAGGTGGAATAGGAGATCCAGGTAAAGATTCCGAAGTCTGAGGCATTGATGGAAAAGTGCTCGTTATTATAGGAGATTACATCAACGGGACGCTGATCGCCGAGAACGATCTGTCGTGCGGCTTTCTCCATGTCATTAGGAAGGTCATGATAGGCGGCAAAGTCATTGGTGCTGCCGGCAGGCATAAATCCGACAGGGACATAGATCCCTGCTTTGATAATGCCGGTGGTGACTTCGCTGATGGTGCCGTCTCCGCCGGAGCATACGATAAGATCATACTCCTTGCCGTACTTGATAATGATATTCGTGGCATCTCCGGACTTGCCGGTAACGAATACGGTCACGATATATCCTGCGGACTCAAAGATCTCCAGAACAGGTACGAGATGCTGACGTACTTCCGCTTTTCCGGCCACAGGGTTGATAATGAGAAGCAGTTTCTTCTTTTCTTCCATGGTGTACTCCAGTAAAAAATGATATAGTTAGTATAACAGGAATCATCCCGAAAGTGTTAACTTTGGTGAAAAAAATGAAACAGGTAACAGAAAACATCATCGCATATATCCATACAGATTACAATGAAAAATTTGGAATTCCCCGTCAGAGCGGTCTGGCACCCTCGGTACAGGGGAGGATCGTTTTTCAGCCGGAATACCGGGATCCGGAAGCGGTGCGCGGCCTGGAGGGATTCAGTCATATCTGGCTCATCTGGGAGTTTTCCGAAAATCGCGGCAAAGCATGGTCACCGACGGTCCGCCCGCCGAGACTGGGAGGAAACCGGCGCATGGGCGTATTTGCCACACGGTCACCCTTCCGGCCCAACCCCATCGGACTGAGCTGTGTGAAGATTTCCGGAGTGCTGCTGGATGATCCGGAAGGCCCTGTGATCCTGGTACAGGGTCCGGATCTGATGGACGGGACTCCGATCCTGGATATCAAACCCTATATCCCATACGCCGACTCCGTTCCCGATGCTTCCTGCGGGTTTCTTTCCGATGCATCGGATCTGCAGGTCCGTGTGGTCATTCCGAAGGAGGTCCGAAACATTCTCGGAGAGGATCTGACGGCAAAGGTGGAAGATGTGCTGAAAAACGATCCCCGTCCTACGTATCAGAACGATCCGGGCAGGACCTATGGAGTACTTTTCGGCGGATATAACATCACCTTTCACGTGGAGGAGGACGTACTTCATGTACTGACGGCGGAAAAGCAGTTGACATAATTGTGGAAAACTCTGTGGAAAATGTCAATATTTGAGTTAATCAGCCTGCCGTGCATCAAATTATATACAGAAAGACCCGTCCCGGAAACGATTCCGAGACGGGATTTCTTTTGCTCTAAATGACTGTCAGGCAGCAGGCTGCTGTTCGGCAGATACAGGGTCCGCAACACTGTGATAGCCGCGATAGTTATCCAGATGGCCGAAATCAAGGCCAAGGGGATTGACGGCAGCGTCGGACGATGTCGCTTTGGCAAAGGTATTCAGAAAATCCGCTGTGGTCATGGAGTGATCGATGGCATACTGGAGAAGAGCCTCGTTGTCCTTGTTGGCAAACAGCTGTGCTTTCTTCTCGTCGAGCCGTATCGTTTCATTGGAGGGACGCATGGTACGAAGTCCGTTCTCGTTGCGTCCCTGCAGGACATAATAGGTGTCACCGGCTGCGTTTGCCTTGGCGAGATCATAGCCGAGGGTTTCCTGCTGGTAGACGGCAAGTACTGCAATCAGACCGGCGCCTTCCGTGATTTTACGGTTGGCACGGTTATAGCAGATGACGAACCGCATGGAGTCAAACTCGGTGCAGAAGTTGAAGTCACCGCTGGAATCCATGAATCCTGCCAGCGGTCCGCAACCATAGCGGGGCACAAGAGCATTTTCCACCGCAGTCACTTTGCCTTCCATACCGGGCAGCGCGTGAATGGGGTATTCCGATGCCTGCCAGTTTCCTCCACCGAGATTATCCCATGCGTAACCGTTTTCATAGTCGTAGGACGGTGCATAGACACCGTTTTCCATAGCCTGCGTCATGCCAATCACACCGGTGACACAGTCACTGAGACCGAATGCGTCCACGGCAGCGCGAACGCCGTCCAGATGTGAAGCGGAGCAGATCCATACATCGATCCCGTTGTCATGGAACGTCGTGAACATATCCTTGACGTCCTGTGTCACGGAAACACCGTTCTGAAATGCACATTCGATCACACCCAGCAGGGATTCGATCTCCTTTGGAGATGTCCAGGTGATCCATTCGGATTCCACGGTTTCTTTCTCACTGCAGGAACGATAGAACAGATCGTATACTTCGTTCGGGGTCATGCCGGTAAACCAATAAAGGATCCAGGCATAGTTGATCTCTTCCGGAGTGGTGTCTTCCACATGGTACAGGAAGGCACGCATCTTGGCGGCAAACTCCATCCACCACGGGTCGGACTGCATGGCCTTTTGCGTCTCTTCGTCCACACCAGCGGCCGTGAATGGTCCGTAAGTGTTCCAGAGGTGGGAATAGGCAGTGGTGATATCTGCGATCCAGTCAGCATTCTGATCGGCATTCAGATCCAGCCCCACAGCTAGTGCCATCTCCAGTTCATGAGCATCCATGGCAAATGCCATGCGCTCGAGCTGGCAGACGATGGTCTGATAAGTGATATCGAAAACGGCCGTGGTATTGTCAAAGTCGCTGACAACATAGGCGTTTCCCTTATAATCTGCACTGTCTTTGCCGTACATGGCTGTAAAATCCGCGACGGCCTTACGGGTCTGGTCTGAGAAACCGACGGCCTCCTTTTTGCCGCAGGCGGAAAGAGACAGGATCATCGCAAACGCGATCAGAAGGGGGATTAATCGTTTCATGTGCTTCACCTTTCCGGTGCATGTACGAAGTTGGGCACCACATTGTTATAATTTGGAAGTACAACAAGAGTATATCTCAAAAATAATAGCATCGTCTACAGGAAACAGGATAAAAAAGAAACTCGGATCCTCTCAAATCGGAGTTTCTTCTTGTGTCAGGATTTCCGCTGTCATACGATCTTGCCGGATTGTTGCGGCTTAAGAGGGAATAAGATCCACAACGTCAAAGCGACAGTGCGCCTCTGTGCGGAACGGAAACCTCCAGCCGCTGGCCCCGGCGCTGACGTAGAGTTTCGTACCGTTGTCGTACTCGTACTCGCCGTATGTCGGTGTTAACAGCGGATAGAGAAGCTTCAGCGGGAAAAACTGTCCGGCATGCGTATGGCCGGAGAGCTGAAGATCCGCGCCAAGATCCCGATGTTCCCGGATACTCACCGGCTGATGGTCAGCGATGAGGAAGAAGCTGTCCGTGTCGGGCTTTTCAACTGCTTTGCGCAGAGACGGGTCCGCCAGATCCTCTCTTCCCAGCAGCAGAAGATCGGGCGCAAGGGTCATAAATTCATCACGTAAAACCGTAATTCCGTTTCGTTCGACTGCACGCAAAAGCTCCTCGCGGGTATACTCAATGCCATTCGGATTGTATTCCGGGTACTGGACGAGCTCGTGGTTGCCGTCAATGTAAAAGACCGGCACGCCAAGGGCGCCAAAGAGCCGATATGTCTCCTCCATCTCGGCTTTCGAGGTGTAATCATCTGTGATGTCGCCGCCGAGAATAATGTAATCCGGGTGCTCGGCACCGATCTTTTCAATGGTGCTGCGTGTCGTGTCAAAGCTCTGCGAGCTGCCGACATGCAGATCGGAGACGAAGATGACTCTGTGATCCTCTGAAAGCTTCGGCGATGCGAGGCTGTGGTACTCCGGCGTCACAACCTGCATGTTGACAGTGCCGTAGACGAAGAATGCCACGCCGAGAATGAGGCTGGCCAGACGAAGATGACGGAAGCTGCGATCTCTGCGCCAGATGAGCAGGGTTATGAGATCGGCCACTGCGTCAGGCAGCAGGACAGCGTAAATCACCGTGAGCAGCGCCTGTGCCGGGCGCAAAAACACCGGCCCTGCCATGACGAGCAGAGCAAACGCAACGGCACACAGTGCCTTCGCCGCCAGGACAGCGATGCGAAGCGGCCATTTTACTGGTTTTTTGGCTGTGAAATACTGCACGGCCGTCAGTACTGCCTGTACGATGATAAACAACGTAATCCACGTGCGGTACATTCTTTCATCCTCCTCAGCAGATTATGATGAAATCAGCATCTCATTCTATCGATTATTTGTCAACAGGTGCAATGCTAACACGCAGGGAGTCATTTTTTCCGGGATTCCGGAATCCCCCAAAATCACAAAGCAAAAAACAGCGAGGCAGGAAAATGCGCATTTGCACCCTCCGCCTCGCTGACCTGTTTGATGGCTGGTTTTTCAGATAGGAATACTAATAAAAAGCACCCAGGCTATCGTATCATAGCCTGGGTACCAATGTGGCGCAGAAGGAGGGATTCGAACCCTCGAAACGCTTTTGACGTTTACACGATTTCCAATCGTGCGCGCTCGACCAACTACGCGACTTCTGCATGTTGTTCGATCAGTAAATTGTCAGCTTGCATATTATAATGCAGAACATATATAAAGTCAAGAACGAAATTCCCTGGCAGAAAGGGGGTCAAAACACAAGAAAAAGGATGATTACTGCGGTGGTTTTATGATATACTTGGCAGGAACAGACCTCAGAAGAGGAGGAACAGACAATGCCTAGATTCTTCGTTGCCGGAACCAATCTGGCCGGCGGAATGGTTTATATACGGGGAAGGGATGCCGATCACATCCGCGTGCTCCGCATCCGACCCGGAGAGATGGTCACGGTGTGTGACGGTGACGGATATGATTATGAATGCCGTCTCGTCAACAGCGAAAAAGGGGAAGCCCAGCTGGAGATCGTACGGAAAAAGGAGTGCGATACGGAACCGTCCATTGAAGTGACGCTGCTGTGCGGTCTTCCCAAGGGAAATGACCGGACGGATTATATCCTGCAGAAGGCCGTAGAATGCGGTGTGACCAATATCGGCTTTTTCCAGAGCAACCGCTGTGTGGCGAAGCTGGACGATCCCCAGAAGAAAGTGGAACGCTGGCAGCGCATCGCCGAAGAAGCAGCAAAACAGTCCGGCAGAGGGATCATTCCGGAAGTGGCCTGGGCGGGAGACTATGTCAATGCCCTCAATGAGGCGATCCACACGGAACTTCCTCTTATGATGTATGAGACCGGGGAGAGAGTTCCCTTAAATGAGGCCCTGAAAAAGAGCAGGGAGGTCAAGACCGCCTGTATCATCACCGGTCCGGAAGGCGGATTTGAAAGCTATGAGGCGGACATGGCACGGAAACTGGGGATCCAGGTGTGCACCATGGGAAACCGCATCCTGCGTTGTGAGACCGCTCCCATCGTGGCACTGACGGCGCTGATGTACGAATCCGGAAACCTATCCTGACGAACAAGAAACAAAAAAGGACAGCAGTTTTTCTGCTGTCCTTGATTTTTTTATTTGGTACCGAAGATACGGTCGCCGGCATCGCCCAGACCGGGAACGATATAGGCGTTTTCGTTGAGCTTCTCATCCAGCGCGGCAATGTAGATAGGCACATCGGGATGATCCTGCTGCATGCGTTCGACACCTTCCGGGGCTCCGATGATGCACATCAGTTTGATGCGGGAGACACCGGTTTCCTTGATGAAGGAGATGGCTGCGGAGGCGGAACCGCCGGTTGCCAGCATGGGGTCAACGACGATGACATCGCGTTCCGCAATATCGGGGGGCATCTTGAAATAGTATTTCACCGGCTCCTTGGTTTCAGGATCGCGGAACAGACCGATATGGCCGACTTTGGCGTTGGGGATCAGGCTTACCATACCGTCCACCATGCCAAGACCGGCACGGAGAATGGGAACGACGGCCAGCTTCTTGCCGGAGATACGTCTTGCCTTTGCGACGGCGATGGGCGTTTCCACTTCAATCTCTTCCAGGGGAAGGTCGCGGGTTGCCTCATAGCACATCAGCATTGCGATTTCACTGACCAGCTCACGGAATTCTTTTACACTGGTATTCTTATCTCGGAGGATAGAAAGTTTGTGCTGAATTAGGGGATGATCAAAGACACATACGTTATTCATATTCTTCTCCTTCAATATTATTAAATTACTTATCCAAACGTGCCTGACGTTCCCGCTCCGCCTGGGAAAGACGAAGATAGAACGGAAGCAACTGATCGACGTGAATGGAAGGCTGCTCTCTTGCGGCCATGGCAACACCGTAGGCGTTCTGCCACCGCAGGTTCTCCGGTGCAGCCCGGCAGGGAAGGCCCTGTTTCTGAAGATGCTCTTCCGTCAGTGCGGTGCCGTCCCCGATGAGAAACACGGAACGGTCCAGCCCGCGTAGGTGTTCGGTCAGATCCTCCAGTGAGATGGCGCGGTCTTCGCAGAGACGCACCGGCCTGCCGTTTTGAATCTCAAACAGAGCATTATAGACCTGACTTCTCCGCGCGTCCATGACACAGCACACAAGGTCATTCTGGACACACCCGTTCCAGGCCATGGCTTCCAGAGTGGACACACCGACGCAGGGCTTGTCCAGCGCCCAGGCAAGTCCCTTGACCGTGGAGATCCCGATGCGGATCCCTGTAAAGGAACCGGGCCCCTGCGCCACGGCGAACCGGTCGATATCCTTCATGTCGATCTCTGCGTTTTTCAGCAGGTCCTCTGCCATGGGAAGGAGCGTTCTGCTGTGCGTCAGGGCACTGCACTGTGTATACTGAGAGATCAGCACATCATCTTCCATGAGAGCCACGGAAGCGGGACGGGCAGAGGATTCGAAAGCAAGTGTCATCATGATTCTCCGGCCTCCCTGATGGTGATCTGTCGTTCATTATCCGAAAGCTTTTCAATGGTCACGGTGTATTCGTCGCCGAAAAAGGCTTCTTCCACCTTTTCACTCCATTCTACCACGCAAACCGCATCTCTGCGAAGATAATCTTCCCAGCCGATATCAAAAAGTTCGTCGGCATCATTGAGACGGTACATATCAAAATGGATGAGAGAACGGTCTCCCAGATATTCATTGACAATGGTGAAGGTGGGACTGGACACCCGGCAGTCAAGACCCATGCCCCGGGCCATGCCCCGGACAAAAGCGGTCTTTCCGGCACCTAATTCCCCGTACATGGCCACAACGGAACCGGAGGGGAGCTGTGCGGAAAACGATTCGCCGATGTTTTCGGTTTCCTCTTCATTTTTTGAGTGAAAAACCTGCATAAAATACTCCAATACCCAAAGTTCCCGCCTATTATATCACCACGGACAGCGTTGCGTAAAGACAAATTATATGGTAATATAAATCGACTATTCTGAAGTAAAAGGCGGTGAGAATTATGCAGAAAGCATGGCAGGCGACTAAAGCCTTCTGCAAGCGTGCGGATATGCTTTTGCTGGGTTTGTGCGTACTGTGTTCGCTCTTCGGCATAGTGATCATCCGCTCGGCAACGTTAAGCTATGATGATTCCAGCCGATTCGTGTTTGTCCAGATCCTGTCCCTGTTCCTCGGGATCGCACTGTTCGTCATCTTTACGATCCTGGATGCGGAGAACATCGCGGACAAATGGCAGTACCTCATGGTCTTCAACGTGATCTTCCTTCTGATGCTGATCCCCTTCGGCGTAGACGCCGGTACCGGCAACAAGAGCTGGCTCCGGTTCTTCGGTATCGGAATTCAGCCATCCGAGGTGGTCAAGGTCATCTTTATCATCATACTGGCCAAGCAGTTATCGTATCTGCAGAAATACAAGGATCTCAATGCTCCCAGTTCCGTGGGACAGGTCCTTGGCCACTTCATCCTGATCTTCGGCCTGATCGTCGGAATCTCGTCGGACCTTGGAAGTGCTCTGATCATCCTGTTCATCTTTATCGTCATGATATTTATGGCGGGCATCCGCTGGTACTGGATCGGTGCCGGCGTGGCTTCCTTTGCCGCAGTAATGCCCTTTGCATGGAAGTATGCGCTGCACGATTATCAGAAACAGCGTATCCTGGCTCCGTATAACCCCAATATCGATCCCACCGGCGACAACATCGCCTGGCAGGCCAACCAGTCCAAAATGGCACTGGCTTCCGGAAAACTCACCGGCATGGGCCTCGGCCACGGGACACAGACCCAGTCCAGTGCTCTGACCGGTAAACATACGGACTTTATCTTCGCGGTTATCGGTGAGGAACTGGGGCTGATCGCCTGCGTTATCGTACTGGCACTTCTGACTGCAATCATCATCCGGTGTGTCATCGTGGGTCTTCGTTCCAGCCGTCCCTTCGATACGCTCCTTTGTTTCGGCGTTGCCGCTGCAATCGCGTTCCAGACGTTCATCAATGTGGGGATGTGTATCGGAATCACACCGGTTATCGGCATTACACTTCCGTTCTTCAGTTACGGAGGTTCCTCCATGTTCACACTGTTCGGTGCGATAGGGCTTGTCTCGGGGGTGCGATACCGACCGAAGCCAAGCCGTTTCACGATCAAATACTGAATAAAGAAATCCCGTGATTCTCAGGAATCACGGGATTGTTGTTTGTCAGAAGATATCCGGTCCGGGATCGTCATATCCGGTGTAGTCATGTTCTCCGGAATACTGCATCCGTTTCAGAGCATCGTAGAATCCGGCATAGGTCAGCTGCCTGTACGGGGTGACGTAGGCGCTGACAAAGGGAATGATGGTAAGGATGATCCAGCCGAGGAAGCTCAGGTCCAAAAGGAACAGTTCGTTTTTATGACCGGACATCATCCGCGTGCTCTCTTCAATGCATTGTAAAGGAGACAGTTCCGGGTGTTCCAGAAGGAGGAACAGGGACATGCGGTACCGGTACATGGCAATGATACCGGGAATGATGAAGAGAAGGGACCACAGAAAGACAAAGATGACCGTCAGCAGATACAGGACCAGAACCCGTCCGGTCACGGCAAATCCGTCCAAAAGGTTGTAATAGGAGGCACCTTCCCGTTTGTACAGCGTATTGAGTACGAAGATGATCAGGCCGGCATGCAGCAGGACCATAAGGATCCGAATGGCGATGTCGATGAGAACGGCACCGGCGGAAGGATCGTAATCCTTTATTATATTCTGGAAGAACACCAGATCCATGTTCTGCAGGGCATTGGTATACTCCTGAACATCAACCCGAACTCCCGTGAGACGGGTGGAGAGGTTCGAGAGGATATACGTAATGATGAAATAGATCAGACCCATGATGAGGGGATTGGGATTGGAAGTGCGCAGCAGCTGTTTGGAGTTCCGCTTCAGCGTGATTCGATTGATTCCCATAGAGGATCACCTTCTTATTATTCATTAAAATCATCATACCACAGCATACGTCCAAATGATGAATAAATTGAAAAAAGCTTCGGTAAAAACCGAAGCTTTTTGCGTGGTGCGCGAGGCGGGACTTGAACCCGCACGTCCGGAGTGGACACTAGAACCTGAATCTAGCGAGTCTGCCAATTCCACCACTCGCGCATTTGTTGACGCTCGATTATATTAGCACTTCTGTGTAGCGATGTCAAGAGATTCTTAAGGAAAAACTGGAGGAATTAAACGGTTATTCCGTCTCCGTTTTTTCCTCTGTTTTTTCTGTTTCCGAGACCGTTATTTCCTCTTCCGGAACCTTCGCGTCCTCATCCGGATCCCCCGTTTCATGTTCCGTTTCCTCGTCGGATTTCTTTAAATGAAGACGGGAGAATTTCCGTCTCGACAGCTTGGGAAGGGAGGGAGCCTGCGGCAATGCATTGGCAACCGAGGACATGGTCTCCTGCAGATAGGCTTTGCTGATCAGAGAGATCAGCGTGCCGACTCCCGCGTTTTTGAATACCTCGGGACTTTCAGAAGACATCTCCTGGAGCTTCTTCCGGTTCAGATCGGACAGGAAGTGAACGTCGTTTTCATACAGGGCATCAAAAAGATCATCGATGAACTCCCGGCGGTTTTCAAACTCAATGCTTTCCACCGTGCCGTTAAAACCGCTCTGCAGGGCATTGCTCACCAGCGAGTATTCATCATCCCGGGCAAAAGAAGTACGCTGCACTTCCCAGTTGAAGCCGTCATGGGCGCGCCAGCCGGACTCTTCCGTGTGAACGATGACGGTATCCGCACTTTCGATGAGGAGTCGTCCGACAATGCTGTTCTGGGATGCATACTTATGGATCCGGGAACGGATGCGGGCAAACCGTTCATCGTCATTGAGATCCCTGTAAAAGCCGGGACCGTCAAAATTGTAGATGTCGGTGATGCGGTTCTGGTATTCTTCCGGGATCATCATGGCGGCATATTCCGCCAGATTTCCTCCTTTGGAGTGCCCGGCAAGGATAATGGGGCAGGTGGATTTCTCACACTGTCTCGTCAGATAGGAAAGGGCATCCCGCTGAGAGGGGATCTCATCCATCACGGTGAGGAGAAGATCTTCCTTCCATGCGACCATGGTGTTGTCCGTTCCGCGGAAAGTGACCATCTTTCTGCCGTCGGGCAGATCAAAGGTAACAGCGGAAAACTGCAGGTCTTCCTCTTCACGGATATCCTTGATGTAATCGCTGACGATGAGAGAACGGAACCGAACCGTGCCGGGCAGGATCCGCATCACGGTCAGGTTGTTGGGGGAGGTGTGACCGCGCACTTCTTCCTCCGAAAGACCTTCCATTGCCTTTTCAAATCTCAGCATGGCTTCACTGATGGTCATTCCGCCTTCCGGCAGGATGATGTCCTGCAGATTCAGCGTGCCGAATTTGGACAGGATATAGGCATCGATCTCATTTAACGGGGACTGGAGCATATTCAGGTCTCCGCGCCACCGCAGATAATCATATACGTTTTCCATGGAGTAACCTCCTGTTTGATTCACTTAATCACAGTGTACCACCTGAGAAGAAAAAATCATGACACAGATGTAAAAAAATCGATCCAGCCCGAAGGCTGGATCGAAATACTGGAATACTCGGTTAGACAAGTCTGCGGCAAGCTGCCACACGATTTGTATAGGATGAACTATTCAAATCAGTGATGATAACGCCTGTATCGGAGTTGCATGCGTGAACGAACTGGCCGTTGCCGATGTAGATTCCCACATGTCCGATATAACCGCTGCCGTAGGAGAAGCAGATGATGTCACCCGGCTGAAGCTGGCTGCGATCAACAGCATAGCCGTTCTGGGCCTGATCTTCTGCGGTCCGATTGGTAGTGATTCCGTAAAGTCCGAAAATGTATTTCACGAATCCGGAGCAGTCAAATCCGGAAGGATCCGATCCACCGTAGACATAGGGATAACCTACATACTGAACTGCGGTGTTAGCGATCTGCTGACCTTTCGAGGATGCTGCAGGGGATGCAGAAACAACGGGTTTCGTCGAAGAGATGTAAACGCTGCTGACGTAGCCACGCTGACCATTGACGGTGACGCCGTCCCAGGAACCGTCCTGGCTGGTGACAGTGACAGGAGTACCGTTATTCAGGGTCGTAAGAATGCTGTAGGAAGTGGACGGGCCACTGCGAACGCGAACATTATTACCCTTGATGTAACCGGTCCAGCTGTCGGACTGTGCCGGAGCACTGACTTGATTCTGGGGGCTGTAGCTCAGATAAGCGGCTGCCACATAACCGGTCTTTCCGTCAGAGGTCGTCACATAAGCCCAGCCGTTGCTGACGCTGTTGAGTTTGACCTGTGCACCGTTATTGCAGATGCTGAGGATACCGGAAGAAGTGGACGGACCGGAGCGGAGGCGAACATTGCTTCCCTTGATGTAACGGACTTCGGAGCTGTTGGACCCGGACACTGCGGTGCCGGATACTGCAGAACCGCTTCCGGAGGAAGCAGCGCTGCTTCCGGAAGAGCTGTAGCTCACATAAGGTCCGCTCACATAACCGGTCTGGCCGTTTACGCGAACTTTGTACCATCTGCCGTTGACGCCGATCACTTCTACCGGAGTGCCGGACTGGGCGGTGGTTACGACGGCGCTGGAAGTGTCTGCAGAGGAACGGACGTTGACATCCGAACCGGTAATGTAGGCAGTTCCGAAATTGCCGTCAGCGGAATTGGAGTAGGAGAGGTAATCATCAGAGATGTAACCTTCCTTACCGTTCAATACCACTTTGTGAAAATTATTACTGTTTCCCTCAATGACAACAACATCTCCGGCATTGGCTGTTGCGATGACTCCGCTGGAAGTGGACGGGCCGGAACGGACGTTCACGGAACCGCCGGTAACCGTTGCGACACCATAGCATGCAGCATTTGCCGACGCAATCGTTGTTACTGCCAGAACGGAAGATACCAAACCGGCAGCGATAGCTTTCTTGTGCATTGGTTAACAAGTCCTTTTCTGTTTATTTTTGGTTGCTCTTACCTTGAAGCCAGAGCGCGGTCAAGCCAAATTGATGCAATGTCCATTGCGTCGTAGAGACCATCCTTTACGCTTGCTTTTACGATCCGATCCTTTGCGCGTACGCTGGTGTCGGTCAGCTGAAGCTGGATGGAAACTTTCGTTGCAACTTCCATATCCTGTACCTTCTGAGTATCCAGGATCTGCATCATAATAATGTAATCATCGTCCATGCTGCCGTAATAGATAATGTTTCCATTACGCATCAGGGGATGACCCTTGTATTCCAGTGTGCTTGGCTTTGCCAACGAATACCACCTCCAAGGTTGTTTCCATACTGTAACATATTTGACTGCCAATGTCAAATGTTACAGTTTTGGACATGAATAATTGTTGCTTTTGCCACTATGCGGCCTCGTCCCCGGCAATGCTGGGATCTTCCGAACCGCCATCGACGATCTCTTCATCGGTGTCTTCCACCGGTGCGGGAGCCGGTGTGGCTGAGGGCTCCTCCTCGTCTTCGTCATCATAGTAATACGTGACATCAAAGGTGTTCAGTGCACTGCCCAGATCCGCCTGCGGGAAGTCCTGATATTCCTGGCCCTCGCTGACGGAGGCCATAACGCTGCGCCAGATCTGAGAAGCGGGGTTGCCGCTGAAGTTCATGACAGCGGGAGTGTCGTAGCCGGTCCATACCGCTGCGCAGTAATAGGGAGTGTATCCCACGAACCAGCGGTCACGGGAGTCCGTAGTCGTACCGGTCTTACCGGCGACGGGGACGTTGCTCAGCCGTGCTTCGGTACCGGTACCGCCGTCAACAGCACCCTTGAGCATGTAGCTGATAATGTGTGCGGTGTTGGCGGAGAATGCCTGAATGGTGTCAGGTGTATTATCCAGTACGATGTTTCCGTTGGAGTCGGTCACTTTCGTATAGGTACGGGCATAGGTGAAGACACCTTCATTATCAAAAGCAGAGAAGGCCTGTGCCATTTCCCGCACGGTGACACCGTTGGTCAGCTGACCCAGTGAAAGGGGAGCGTAGTCGCAGTCCGCCTGGATCAGACTGGTGAATCCCAGCTTCTGTGTAAGGAAATCATAGGAAGCGCGGGGAGTCAGTTTGTCCAGGATCTGTGCGGAGACGGTGTTCAGCGAGCGCTTGAGCGCTTCGGCGATGGTCACCACACCGTAATAGGCGTTGCCGGAGTTGGCGGGGAACCAGCTGGTTCCTTTCAGTGTCTGATCCGGTTCGTCCAGGACCAGAGTGGACGGAGTGATGATTCCGTATTCCGTGGCCGGTCCGTAGATGGCGACGGGTTTGAAGGAGGAGCCGGCGGGACGCTTGGTGTCCACAGCACGGTTCAGTCCGAAGTTGATGGTCTTGCTTCCGGTGCCGCCTTCCAGTGCGACAACCTCACCGGTTTTAGGATCCATGATCACGATGCCGCTCTGCAGCTGCTGGCCTGTGGGGTTGGAATAGGAGTGGGGAAGTGCGTCCAGATTCTGATAGATGGCATCCACCTTCTGCTGGATATCCGGTTTCATGCAGCAGTAGATCTGATAGCCTCCGTTGTAGACCAGCTGCTTGGCAGCGATCTCGTTGATGCCTTTTTCCTCCATGAGATCATGGATGACGTCGGCGATGACGGTCTCTTCGTAGTAGGTGTAGGTCTCCTGCGTGTAGGTGTATTCCTCGCCGCGGACGAACTGCAGTTCTTCCGCGATGGCGGCATCACATTCTTCTTTCGTGATGTAGCCCTGTTTGTACATCTCGTGGAGGATGATCTCCTGACGTTCCTTGTTGTTGGCCAGGGAATAGAAGGGATCGTAATAGGTGGGAAGGTTCGTGATACCGGCGATGGCGGCGCACTCGGCAAGGTCCAGATTCTGAATGTCCTTTCCGAAATAGGTCTGGGCCGCCGCCTGGACACCATAGCTTCCTTCACCGTAGTAGACGACGTTGAGGTACCATTGCATGATATCCTGCTTGTCGTATTTCTTCTCCAGTTCCAGAGCCTGGAAGATCTCCAGCAGTTTACGCTGGACCGTGACGTCATCCTGTTTGGTCAGGTTCTTGATCAGCTGCTGCGTGATGGTGGAACCGCCGAAGTCATTGCGCATGCCAAGGAACATGTTGAAGAATGCACCGACGGAACGGTACCAGTCCACGCCCTTGTGGGTATAGAAGCGCTTGTCCTCGATGGAGATGACCGCCTGCTCCATGTACTGGGGGATGTCGTTGTAGTCCACCCAGATACGTTTCTCCGAACCGGACAGCTCGATGAGCTGCTGCCAGTTGCCTTCCGACGCTTCATAGAGAATGGAGCTGGACTGCTTGACGGAGAAATCATCCAAACTGATGTTGATGTTCGGAGTGATCGTGGATTTGACGTAGTATGCAAAAATGCATCCGAACAGCAGTGCGGATAATATGAAGATCAGAAGGATCGTGCCAAGGACCTTGAACACGCCTCCAATGGTGCTGCCCACGGTACGTACCGCGGTGCCTGCTGTGCGGGAAGCAGTTTTCTTCTTCTTGCTCATGAATGGGTATACCTCCACATATGGATTCCATTATCTCATGAATTGTATCATATAATAAGGAAGAAAGGAACCGATACAAAGAAGATTTTCTGATTTTTAACATTTTTATGTGAACCCGCGGGTCATTTTCGTCGATATGTAAAAACTTTGCGTTATGAGGCTTCCCAGGGTCCAAAACACGGCCACGTATGCTTGATTTCCGTTATTGCTTCATGTAAGATTATTTCGAAAGAGGTGTGTTTTCCATGAATGAAGACAACGGAATCAATTTTGTAAGTCTGATCGACGAAGCAGGCAATACGGTGGATCTTGAGATCGTGGAGACCTTTGATTACAAAGACCGCACCTTCACGGCCTTCCTTCCCATGGATGTCCCCGCGGACAGCCCGGATTACGGACTGGTATTTCTGGAGAATCTCTACGAAGACGACGAAGTGGTCTTCGATACCATCAACGACATGGATGAGATGGAGGTTTACGAAGCCTACCAGCAGCTGATCTTTTCCCAGGAGGAAGAGGACGAATAATCTTATCTGCATTGTGCGTGGTCATTTGCGGGCTCGCTTAGACCCACACTTTTAATAAGGGATGCCGATTTTGAGTCTGCGGATTGCAGGCCTCCCGGCCAAAACCGGACGTTGGAAGCAGTGAAACAGAACCTAGGCGACCCACCTGCTGTTTGTGCAGGTTATTAACCGAGCCCTAGCGGCAATAGCAGTACACCGGTGACTTTCGGGTCACCGGTGTTTTGC
>JAEIGA010004898.1_pt1 | contig 20588 bp, 14 predicted proteins | sample 9270691 | NCBI WGS metagenome assembly JAEIGA01 (sample SAMN17057246, study PRJNA624740) | gut metagenome | biome: biome; isolation source: fecal sample | host: Bos grunniens | place: China: Xizang | collected 2019 | reverse complement strand
AAGAAGCAGATGACCGTGAGTGAGCTCCGCAAGACCTATCCCGCTTACTTCATGGCTAAGAACCGTATCGACCTCACTCCCGATGTAGACGTTGACGCTATCCTCGTGAAGGTGAAGGATATCTACGCCAACGAAGAGGTGAACGATATCGACGGTGTGAAGATTGACTTCCCCGACAAGTGGGTACACCTGCGCAAGAGTAATACCGAGCCCATCATCCGTGTCTATTCCGAGGCAGGCTCTCCCGAAGAGGCCAACGCTATCGGTGAGGCCGTGATGAAGGTGGTATATGATCTTAGCAAGAAGTGATAGTATATTGCACAATTCCTAAACCTTTCAGGCTATGCTCATCACTCTTTTTATCATCAGTACCATCATCGGTTTGTTTGTAAAAAAGAAGAAGAAGGCTCAATAGCTCTATTCTCAACGATAACGCTGACGTCGACGTTAACCTCTCTCTAAGGTTGGCGCTTGGCGTTAGCGTTTTTATTAATTGAAAATTGACAATTAAGCTTCCGCAATAGGATCTCTTCCCTCTTAACTTTTACCTCTTAATTCTTCCCTTTTCCTTCTTAACTTTTTCCCCTCATCCCTCCCATGGCCAAGATACAGAAGACTAACGCAGCCCGTCTGCTCGACCAAGCTAAGATACCCTACGAGCTCATCCCCTACGAGGTGGACGAGAATGACCTCAGTGCACCCCACGTGGCCGAGTCATTGGGCGAAGATATAGCCCAAGTATTTAAGACTCTTGTACTTCAGGGCGACCGCACGGGCTACTTCGTATGCGTCATCCCGGGTGATGCTACAGTAGATCTCAAGCTGGCCGCTAAGGTGTCGGGCAACAAGAAGTGCGAGATGATACCCATGAAGGAGCTGCTTCCTCTCACGGGATACATCCGTGGAGGCTGTTCGCCGATAGGCATGAAGAAGCGCTTCCCCACCTACATACACCATACCTGCAACGACCACCCCTATATCTACATCAGTGCCGGAGTACGAGGTCTGCAGATCAAGATTGCCCCTGTCGATCTCTTGCGCATTGCTCAGGCTGAGATTGCTGGACTCGTATAAGTCTTTGGCATGTGAATAGAAGGGTGTATAAGCGGAGGCTTCCTATAATCGTGTCTATTTTATATATAGGAGAATTTGTTGATACCGAAAGTATTTCATAACTTTGCAGATGCTTAATTTGTGAAGATATAGAAACGATATGCCTCAGATATCACAACGCGGCACATTGATGCCCGCTTCTCCAATTCGTAAATTGGTGCCCTTGGCTGATGACGCCAAAGCACGTGGAATACATGTATATCACCTTAATATCGGTCAGCCCGACCTGCCTACACCTCAGGCAGCCATTGACGCTATACGCAATATAGACCGTAAGGTGTTGGAATATAGTCCTTCGCAAGGATATAGGAGCTATCGTGAGAAGTTGGTGGACTACTATGCTAAGTATAACATCAATCTTACGGCCGATGATATCATCATCACTACAGGTGGTAGTGAAGCGGTATTGTTTTCGTTTCTTGCTTGCTTGAATCCAGGAGATGAGATTATCATGCCTGACCCTTTCTATGCCAACTATCAAGCATTTGCCATCTCTGCAGGAGCTGTTATCCGTACTATTCCGACCACTATCGAGGAGGGCTTCTGTCTGCCTAAGGTCGAACGCTTTGAGGAGCTGATCAATGAACGCACCAAGGCGATTATGATTTGCAATCCTAACAATCCGACAGGATATCTCTATACCCGTCGTGAGATGAATCAGATACGTGACTTGGTGAAGAAGTATGATCTCTATCTCTTCTCCGATGAGGTGTATCGTGAGTTTATCTATACGGGCTCGCCCTATATCTCGGCTTGTCACCTTGAGGGTATTGAAGACAATGTGGTGCTCATCGACTCGGTGTCAAAGCGATACTCAGAGTGCGGTATCCGCATAGGTGCTCTCATTACGAAGAATAAGCAGTTGCGTGAGGCTGTGATGAAGTTCTGTCAGGCGCGTTTGAGCCCACCTCTTATCGGACAGATTGCCGCTGAGGCTTCGCTTGATGAGCCCGAGGACTATACTCGCGAAACCTATGACGAGTATGTAGAACGTCGTAAATGCCTGATTGACGGCCTCAATCGTATCCCTGGTGTCTATAGTCCTATTCCTATGGGGGCATTCTATACTGTAGCCCGTCTTCCGGTAGATGATAGCGAGAAGTTCTGTGCATGGTGCCTGAGTGAGTTCAATTATGAGGGTGAGACCGTGATGATGGCTCCGGCAAGCGGCTTCTATACCACTCCTGGTGCAGGACGTAATGAGGTACGTATAGCATATGTCTTGAAGAAGGATGATTTGCAGCGTGCTTTGGTCGTGTTGCAGAAGGCTTTGGAGGCATATCCTGGTAGGGTCAATCCTTAGATGTATAGTTTTCATATTGTTAATCCGAAGAGGTGGAATTATTCGTTGCCCGTCGCTTGTACAAGAATGAGCAAGGCTCACGCAGGGTTTCGCGCCCGGCTGTGCTGATAGCACAGATAGGTGTGACCTTGGGGATGGCAGTGATGCTGTTGACGATAGCCGTCTCGCTGGGGTTCAAGCATGAGGTGAGGGAGAAGGCGGTAGGCTTCAGCTCGCATCTTCATATCAGTAATTACGAAAGCGCACAGTCATATGAGACGCAGCCAGTGTCGGCAGATGCCGAACTTGTGCAGTTGCTCTCCACCTATGATGATGTGCATCATGTGCAGCGCTATGCTACCAAGCCCGGTGTGTTCCGTACGGAGACAGATTTTATGGGGTATGTGCTCAAAGGAGTGGGAGCGGATTATGACTTGTCGTTCTATACTCAATATCTCAAGGAAGGCGAGATCCCGCAGTTCGTAGACAGCGTGGTGTCGAACAAGATCGTGATTTCGCGTGAGATTGCCGATAAGCTGCAGCTTCATGTAGGGGACAAGGTTGATTCCTATTTCTTGCAGGGAACTATACGTGGCCGACGCTATACGATTGCCGGAATCTATGAAACGGGTTTTAGCGAGTATGATCGTCTGTTTGTTGTGACTGACCTTAAGGCTGTACAGGCGCTCAATCGTTGGGAGCCGGATCAGGTGACAGGAGTGGAAATACAGCTCCGTGACTTTGATTGCGTTGAAGACATGAATTGGGAGTTGGGGGCAGTACTCGACCGTACTACTGATAAGTATGGTGAACAGTATATAGTACAATCGGTAGAAGATATCAATCCCGGATTGTTTGCCTGGCTTGGCGTGCTCGATATGAATGTGTGGCTCATCCTGTTCTTGATGATTGGTGTAGCTGCTTTCACTATGATATCGGGATTGCTTATCCTGATTCTTGAGCGCACTCAGATGATCGGTGTCCTAAAGGCGTTGGGTACTTGCAATGCTTCGGTGCGTAAGGTGTTTCTGTATTTTGCGCTGATGATTGTTTGTCGGGGGATGCTGTGGGGCAATGTGATAGGCTTGGGCCTATGTGCCGTACAGAAGTTTGCGCGTGTTGTGCCGCTTGATCCTGCAAACTATTACCTCGATTGTGTACCCATTGAATTCAACTGGACATTTATCGTAATGGTCAATATCGTGATGTTTTTCCTGTCAGCTCTCATCCTTATTGTACCCTCTCAGCTGATATCGCGGATAAGCCCCACCAAGGCAATCCGTTTCGAGTAGTTTTGTCATTAATCATAAAAATCATAAATCAAAGAAGTTATGTCGTTCTTAGAATTGGTAAAAGCCCGCTATTCGGTACGTTCGTATGAGCAACGTGCCATTGAACCCGAGAAATTGCAATATGTGATGGAATGTACACGCTTGTCGCCTTCGGCAGTGAATCTGCAGCCATGGAAGTTTTACATTGTCTCCAAGCCTGAGGACTGTGCGAAGATACGTCAGTGCTACCATCGTGATTGGTTTAACGAGGCTCCCATGTATATCATCGCTTGCTCCAATCATGACGAGTCGTGGAAGCGCCGTCGCTCTGAACCCAAGGATCATGCCGATATTGACATCAGCATTGCTGTTGAGCATCTGTGTCTTGCTGCTGCCGAGGTCGGATTGGGCACCTGTTGGGTGTGTAACTTTGACGTGGAGCTTTGCCGCGAACTCTTTGGTATTGCCGCTCCTTATGAACCCGCGGTGCTCATACCAATAGGCTATCCTACTACCGTTGAGGTGCCCGAGAAGACACGTAAGCCAATGAACGAAGTGTTCGTAGAGCTTTAAAGTCATAAGAACTGTGTAAAAGATATAAATAATGCTACGGGATAGGGAGATATGATATAAAACCTTTATCTTTGCGGTGAACCTCAAAGATACTTTCGCTCGCATTGAAAAATATTGAACTAAACTTCATATTTCTCGCTCGCTTTTTCGTATCTTTGTCAGAAATAAAACACTAAAGACTATGCAGCGTAAACAATTCTTTTTCGTATGCTTCTTGCTTGCCTTGCTGACAGGTGTCGTGGCGTGTCACAAGCCTATCCATGCAGAACCTCCGGTATATGCATCCATCAAGTTTAATCCTGATGAGCCTACGCGTTATGGCCGTGCCGAGCCGGGTGATTCGGTAACGGTATTTGTCGAGGTGGCATATCCTGGAGATTATATTACCGAAGCCGAATATTTTTGGAGCTTGACAGCTTCGGGCTATGATGGGCAGAGTGCAGTAGTTAAGGTTGTGGCTCCTCACAAGCAGACTACTCCGCCTACATGGGGATTCCGCGCTCCCTCAAGTGGAACTTATACTGTCACTTTTAAGGCCAAGTATGATTATTCGGCACAGACAGTGAATGGCACTATATTCGGTCAGTCAAATACATTGTCAGCCGAATTGAAAGTGCGCTGATTCTACCAATGGTGGATGATAATGAAGTATAATGTGTATAAAACGAAAGACCATGTTTTCAGGAATAGTAGAAGAGTGTGCTACAGTATTGGGCATTGTAAGAGAACAAGAGAATCTGCACCTGACATTGAAATGCAGCTTCGTTGATGAATTGAAAATCGATCAGAGCGTTTCGCACAATGGCGTCTGCCTTACGGTCGTGAGCATACAGGATGGAACCTACACGGTGACGGCCATGAAGGAGACTATCGAACGCAGCAATCTTGGTCTGCTCGCTATCGGTGATAAGGTGAACGTAGAGCGTAGCATGTTGATGAACGGCCGTCTCGATGGACATATCGTGCAGGGGCATGTAGACCAGACCGCTACTTGTATGAAGGTCGAGGACGCTGAGGGTAGCTGGTACTACACCTTCCGCTACACCTTTGACAAAGCGATGGCCCGCCGCGGTTATTTCACCGTGGACAAGGGCTCGGTGACGGTCAACGGCGTTAGCCTCACGGTATGCAACCCTACCGAGGATTCGTTCCAGGTGGCCATCATTCCCTATACTCACGAGCATACCAACTTCCACAATATAGTGGAGGGTAGCGTGGTGAACCTCGAGTTCGATATCATCGGCAAGTACATGGCGCGTATGATGGCGCTGGAGAACAAGTGATTCCTATTTGGAATAAGATTAAGGTGAGTGGTCTGCTTGACTGCCCGCCTTTTTTTATTGTCATCTTAGTAGCATGTATCATCTTCTTCCTCTCTTTGGTATGTGTCTGTTGCGATGGGACGTAGGATAACTTTTTACAGATATGTAAGGCTGTTTGAAAAATAATGTTTACCTTTGCCATGTATTGTTTAACCTAAAACTTATAAAGAAATGAAAAAGTTATGTATTAGCTTTGTGCTCATGCTGGTGTCAGTGTGTATGGCGATGGCACAAGATGTAGTCGGAAAATGGAAATTGGAAGATGGCTCGGCCATCGTGGAAGTGTATCGTTCCGGCGATGTGTATAATGGTAAAATTGTATGGCTGCAACATCCTACCGAAGCAGACGGTTCCCCTGCTGTGGATGAAAAGAACCCTGATACCAAGCTGCGCTCACGCAAGCTTATCGGTCTTAACATGCTCAGCGGACTGAAAAAGGTCGGTGGTGAGTATAGCGGTGGAAGCATCTATGACCCAGGTAACGGAAAAACCTATAACTGCTCTATGAAGGTAGAGGGAGATGTACTTAAAGTGCGTGGCTCACTTGACAAGAAAGGACTTTTGGGACGCACGATGGATTGGTTCCGTGTAAAGTGATGTGGATGACATAGGATGACAAAGCAAATAGGCTACCCGATGGGTAGCCTATTTTATGATGGTGATTCCGCCGCGACTCGAACGCGGGACCTACTGCTTAGAAGGCAGTTGCTCTATCCAGCTGAGCTACGGAACCGACCTTGATTTGCTAAAAGCGGTGCAAAATTAGTGCCTTTTGTTGGTTTTTGCAAGAAAAACGGGATTTATTTCATTGTTATTTTGTTGAATCCCTTGCTTTGTTGTACCTTTGTGAGGATTTCAAATAATAATAGTAATTATTCCATGTCATTGCTTGGTAATATTATTTGGCTGATATTCGGTGGCCTGCTGATGTCGTTATCTTATCTGCTGCTTGGTGTCATTTATTGCATTTCGATTATCGGTATACCGGTAGGTGTGCAGCTGTTCAAGATGGCAAGTCTGGCGCTGTTTCCCTTTGGTCGTGAGGTGATGGACCGGAATGGGACGATGGGGTGTTGGTCCTTGTGCCTCAATATTCTTTGGATTGTGTTTGGCGGCATTGAGATGGCACTCTCGCATGCAATACTGGGACTGCTCTTCTGCATTACCATCGTGGGTATACCCTTCGGAATGCAACATTTCAAACTGGCAGTGCTGGCATTGATGCCCTTTGGAAAAGAGATAGTATAAATAAGATAAGAGAGAGATGTTGATTGATTTTTTATGGATTGTAGCGGGGTTGGTCATGATTCTTGTTGGTTCAGACTGGCTCGTTGACGGGGCTTCGGGTATTGCCCGTAAGTATGGAATAAGTGAGTTTATCATCGGTATGACAATTGTGGGTATCGGAACCTCGATGCCCGAGTTGGTGGCAAGCGTGATTTCGGCTATTGGCGGTCATGGCGATATGGCCGTTGGTAATGTGACGGGCTCAAATATCTGTAACGTATTGCTTATCTTGGGAGTGACAGCATTGATCTCTCCTATCAGATATACCAAGAGTAATGTGCGCAAGGATATCCCTTTTGCTATCGGAGTATCGCTATTCTTGCTGCTCGTATTGTACAATGGTTTCGGATTGACCGGCGAGATGGGGATGCCTGGCATATCACGCATTGATGCCCTCTTCCTGTTGCTCGTGTTTGCGGTATTTATGATTGACTCCTTCAAGTCGGCCAAGCAAGGAGACGATGACGAAGAGGGGGCGAAGCCTATGCCTATGGGTAAGGCAATTGTCTTCATCGCTTTGGGACTTGCCGGATTGATCTTCGGAGGTCAGTTCTTCGTAGACCATACGGTGAGTATAGCTGAGCGTTTCCATGTGTCGGAGGCCTTCATTTCTATCACGCTGATGGCTTTGGGCACCTCGCTCCCTGAACTGGCAACCTGTGTGGTAGCTGCCATAAAGGGAAAGAACCAACTGGCATTGGGTAATGTTATAGGTTCGAATATCTTTAATATTTCGCTTATCATAGGTGCCAGTGCAGTGATATCGCCGTTTGAGATTGCTTCCATATCTACTGTTGATATGTTGATGGTAATCGTGGCTATTGCATTGCTCTGGATGGCTGCCTTTACCTTCAAGAAAAACAAGTTGGATAGGGTAGAGGGTGTCATCTTTCTCTTGGTGTATATTGCTTATATCGCTTATCTGACGATAAATATTTAACTTTCAGCCTGCCTTTCCCATAGGCAAACAAATGGGACTTACATGCTGTTATTGTACTGATTCGTATGATAACAGGTATGAAAAGGGGGCTCAAGTGGTTAGGGCGACTATGCGCGGCATTGCTATTGCTGCCGCTGATAGGGTGGGCTGCGTTATATGTGCCCTATGTGCAGCAATGGATAGGTGGTGAGGTGATGAGCCGCTTATCGGCACTGACTGGCTATACTTGCTCGTCAGAGCGGGTACGTATATATTTTCCGCTACAGGTGCATGTCAATGCCTTGTGCGTGGCTCATGAAAACGATACTTTGATAAGTGTGGGGCAGATAGAGGTAAGCGCAGCCTTACGCCCCTTATGGAGGCGAGAGGCGGTAGTTGACTATCTTACTTGTCGAGAAGTGGTGCTGCATACCGATAGCTTGCTGCATGGCGTGCATTTGGATGGTAAGGTCGGGTATCTGCATCTTGATGAGGCCCGTTTCGTATGGAGTGGCCGTTCACTTCAGTTAGGCGATATCAGTGTGGCTGATGTTCGTGTAGATGTGGCGCATTCCATGAAGAAGGAGCGCAATCGCGATACGGTGAGGTCCTTCCCGATGTTGTTTTCGGTGGATGGTATACGGGTGAAAAGGACGAGGGTGGCGTATAGGACAGCAGCGCAGGAGGTTCTTGCCGATATTCCCTCGCTTTCGTTACATTCGCTCGATATCGATACCCTCTCTTCTTTTTCGTTGCTACAGGCTCAGCTACATGAAGGGATACTGCACTATGGGGCTTTAGGCAACGGTGATGATGGTACTCTACTCACAGGTGTAGGTGTTTGTATGGATTCATTGTACTTCGCGGCCGATAGTGCCAGTGGGGTACTCACAGCATTGGCTTTCGATGAAGGACACGGTATTACCATGCAGGATGCTCGTTTGGCTTTTCAGGTGGTGGAGGGTATGGTGCGGTTACCCTACTTTGCTTTGCGCACCGATTGCTCTTCAATGGACGGACATCTGTATTCATTGGAGCGGAAATCCGATACGTGGCAGATAGAGGCCGATGTCAATGGCTCGATAGGCTATCGTGATATGGTGAGTATGGGTGAGAGGTTTTCAGATATCTCGGAAGCATTTCTTGCTCATTACCCCGAAGCTCCGCTGCTGATAGAGGTCGCAGTGCATGGACCTCTGAGCGCATTGACATTGACGCGCTGTTCGATCTCTTTGGCAACAGCTTTTGATATGCAGGCTACCGGCCAAATGCAAGGTCTGCCCGACTATCAGGATCTTACGGCACAAGTCGAGATGGATGCCACGTTGCATGATTTGGATTTCCTTACAGGACTGCTCGATACCTTGTGGCAAAGACGTATACAGATACCGCACGAAGTGGTAGCGGAAGCGTCGCTCAGCTATGGAGATGATAGTATACATACACACTGTACGGCTCGTTTTGATGGTGGATCGCTCGGGATTGAAGGAAGCTATGGCTTTCGGTCAGCGTGTTATGCGATGACCTTAACCGTCGATACCTTGGATATGCATCGCATATTGCCTTCCGAACCGCTTGGACAGACAACTGTAATGATCGCTCTGGAGGGCAAGGGGAATGATTGGAAAGCTTCTGATAGTCAGTTCGACTGTTCCGTATGGATTGACTCTATGGATATAGATGGGCGTACCTATTCGAGTGCTCATATACAGGCTTCGCTTAATGCCGACGGGATGGTGATAGAAGGCGACTATGCCGATACATTGGTGCGTTTAGCTATGAAGGGAGCAGTACGATATGCGGAAGAGCGTGTACAGGCACATCTGTATGTCCATGTCTATGAGGCCGATCTGAAGGGGATAGGAATTACTGAGGTAGACATACATCCATCGTTTCAGAGTCATTGGATATTGACTGTTGACTCGCTAAGGGAATATGTCCTGCGTGCTCATCTCTATGATATGACGCTAACGTCAGTACAGCGTGTCGTGACTCCTCAGCCCATACGGTTACGTACCTATCTGAATCCCGACTCGATGTCGGTATCGGTAAGTGCTGGTGACTTGAAACTGCGGGCCTATGCGCATACCGTCGGGTTGCCGTGGCATTGGGATGGTGTGGCCGATAGGGGCGAGGAGGTAATGAGGTTCCCCTTGTCGGATATGCAGCTTACTTTGCAGGCTGGGACCAATAACCCTATGAGCAACTATCTGACGCTGCTGGGCATGTCGATACATTCGCTCGATGCCCATCTCTATACGGATGAGGAGCGTATGAGTGCTACAGCATCGGTAGGACACCTCTCGGTGAAGGGGATAGCGGTAGATACGGTTACCTTGGTGGCTCAATCCCTTGATGGGCTACTGAAGGCGCACGTGCAGACGAGTGAGTTCGTCTGGCAGAAGCCCATGATGCAGTTGGCGGGCTCGGTCAGTGCCGAGGTATATTGGGATAATGATTTCAGCTCTGATAACTTGCGGGGCTCACTACGGTTGGCGGGGATTCGTTTGAGTATGCCTGCTTATAGTTTGCTGCTGACCTCAGCTGATACGTTGACCCTGCCGTTTGCCCAGGGAAAGCTATGGGTGAATGATGTGGCGCTCTATGGTGAGGGTAGGAAACCATTGCTGCTCAATGGGACGATTACGTTGTTGGGTGAGGACCCTTCCTTGCGATTGCAACTCGATGCACAGCGTGTGGACTTACTGCAAAGGTCTCGCACGAGAGAGTCACTACTCTATGGAAAGGCGCTGCTCAGTGGACGTGTTGTCTTGTCGGGCTCATTCACAGCCTTGAATCTCCAGGGCTCTGTGGCTCTGCTTGGCGGCTCGGAACTATACTATGTGTACAAGGATGCCTCGTTGGCTGCCAATAATAGCTTGGACGATGTGGTGACCTTCGTCGATTTCTCGTCTCTATCGGTCTCTCCACCTCCATCTAAGCCTTTGCATTCTGTTGCAGGCTTTACAATGAATCTTGACCTTGCCATAGACTCTACCGTGCAGCTTGATGTTCAGTTGGGGGCGAGTGGTGAGAACTCATTGACCCTGCAGGGAGGTGGTAATCTCAATCTGCAGCATATCCCTGCAGTGGGGGTGAAGCTTGCGGGAAAGTATACGGTGTCGTCGGGAACATTGCAAATGAATGTGCCGCTTCTCCACGTACACTCCATGACCATACGGCCAGGTAGTATGGTGCAATGGTCGGGCAATGCTCTCAATCCCATACTGGCAGTGACTATAGAGGACCGCATCCGTACCTCTGTGACCATCGATGATATGCCGCAGACCGTACTTTTTGTTACAGGTGTGTCGCTGTCTGACACGATGGAGCGTCTGGGGGTACAGTTTACCTTATCGGCTCCAGAGAATGCTTCAATGCAAAATGCCCTTGCGGCACTCTCTCCCGACGAACGCAGTAAGCTTGCTGTGGCGCTTCTCACGACAGGGCTCTATTTGGGTGAGGGCGGTACGGGCAATCTGATGAATACGGCACTCATCGGTTTCCTGCAGGCTCAGCTCGACAATATCTCTCGTGATACGTTTCGGTCGGTTGATGTGAGCTTTGGTATAGAACCCCTGCAGGATGGCATGAGTGGTGTGAGTACACGTACAGACTATTCGTTCAGTATAGCCAAACGTTTTTGGCATGATCGCATCCGTGTCATCATCGGGGGTAGCGTGACTACCAGCAATGAGCGTATCGAGGATAATGCCATCATTGACAATGTCAGTGTAGAGTGGCGAATCAAGCCTGATGGAAATCAGATCCTGCGACTCTTCTATGATAAGAGTTATGAAAGTATTCTTGAAGGCGAGATACGCAAGATGGGGGCAGGCTATGCTTATAGACGTAAATTCTGATTGGTATGAGGATGGAGGGTGTTCGTTGTGGTATAATCGTGGGAGCAATGCTGATGGTCTCATGCTCTACGGTGAGTCATCTTCCTGAAGATGAGTTGTTGTATACAGGTACCAAGCATATTCATGTAGAGGATGATAGGCCATCTCCGCTTCATGATGTAGCGGTGGGGGAGGCTAAGGTCGCTTTTGTGTCGCCCCCCAATAATGCCTTCTTGGGCAGTTCGCGTTACCGTACTCCGCTTCCTATAGGGCTATGGGCATACAACGCTTTTGTCGATGACAGTGTAGGGCTGGGGCGTTGGTTGTTCAGATCCTTTGCTACATCTCCCATAGTTATCTCTACGGTGAATCCTGACTTGCGTGCCGAGGTGGCAAGCAGTACGTTGCGCAACTATGGCTATTTCGATAATCAGGTGACCTACCGTATCGATACGTTGCGGGGTGGGCGTAAGGCCTCGCTCGACTATACACTGCGGCTTGGGGTGCCGTGGTACTATGGTGGGATAGCGTATCACCATTTTACCGATAGGATGGATAGCCTCATCAACGCGACGTGGGGTAGCCGCATGGTGCGTGAGGGGGGCCAATTCAGCTATAGAGGTCTTGTGGGTGAGCGTAATCGTCTGTTTGTCCTCTTTCGCGAACACGGATACTATTATTTCCGTACCGATATGTTGCAGGTGTTGGCCGATACTGCACAGCAGCATCGCAAGGTGCAACTGCGTATAGGACTACAACCCTCGCTTCCTGCATATGCATTGAGGCCGTGGTATCTCGGTGATGTCCATGTGAGGGTCGAGGGTAGTGACGAGGAGCCTCCTATACGGTGGTGGGTGTTGCAGCCTCGCATTGCTCTTCGTCGTGGCGACCTTTACTCGCCTACGGCACAGGATGCCACGCAGCATAACCTCAATAGGTTGGGGGTGTTCAGTTCGGTAAGCCTCAGCTATGTGCCACGTGATAGCACTATGTATGCCGATACGCTTGATGTGTATGTCACAGCATGGCTCGAGAAACCATACGAGCTGTCTTTGGAGGCAAATCTCACGGGTAAGAGCAACGATCAGGTGGGCCCCGGTGTAGTGGTGGCACTGCAGCGGCAGAATCTGCTCCGTATGGCCGAGACAATACAGCTGAGAGTGAAGGGGTCGTATGAGTGGCAGACCAATCGGACATTGCGTCGCGAAGGGTCTGTTGTCAACTCCTTTGAGCTGGGAGCTGAAGCGTTGATGTCGATGCCTACAGTGCTTGCTCCGCGTACTGCAAGACGAGAGGCCATAGGTGGTTCTACCTCAGTGCGTCTCTATGTCGACTGGCTCAATCGTGGAGGCTTCTTCCGTATGCTTGCATTTGGTGGCAATCTTACCGATGCCTTCTCCTCCTCTGATGTGATTACCCATAGCATCACTCCTTTTCGTCTTACGTTCAATGCGTTGGAGCGCACTACCCATCGCTTCGATTCAGTGATGACGGCCAATCCCATTATCGGATTGTCATTCCGTGACCAGTTTGTACCGGCGGCATCGTATACATTCACCTATGACAATACGGCCCGTCATCCGCGCCATCCATTCAAGGTGACGGCGTCAGTCACTTCGGCAGGTGCTTTCACTTCGTTGTGCTATGCGGCATTGGGAATCCCTTTCAGCGAACGTGATAAGACCCTATTGGGTACCCCCTTTGCACAATTTGCCAAGGGTACTGTTGAGGCATGCCGCTATTTTCATCTTACGCCTCGCCAAGTGCTTGCCACGCGACTTATGGTGGGTGCAGTATGTCCTTATGGCAATAGTAGGGTGGCTCCATTCAGCGAACAGCTTTATGTCGGTGGTGCCGGTGACCTGCGTGCTTTCCCTTTGCGTGGCATCGGGCCGGGTAGCTATCACTCCAGAGGGCGTTATGCCTATCTTGATCATACGGGTGAGTTCAAGCTTGAGGCTAATGTCGAATGGCGTTTTCCTATAACAGGTCTTTTGCATGGGGCACTCTTTGCCGATGCCGGCAATGTGTGGCTGTGGCGTCCTGATACGGCTCGGCCAGGAGCGGAGTTCCGTTGGGCGACATTGGGACGCGATATGGCATTAGGCACTGGGGTGGGGTTGCGCTACAACCTCAAGGTGCTATTACTGCGGGTCGATGTAGGTATTCCCCTGCACATCCCTTACGATACGGCAAAGCATGGCTACTATAATGTGCCTCACTTCGGCAAAGGGCTATGTTATCATTTTGGTGTGGGATATCCGTTCTGAACGTAGTCGAGGGTGGCTCCGGTATGGCCACCCTCGATCAGCTGTTTCTGGATTTATTTAAGCAATAATATAGGAGTTTACCCGGGCCTCTGGATTGTCCACCTAAATTAGGGGGACGAGCGAAGCGGAGGGGGTATTTTTGAGCAGACCATCGTACCACCTCCCCCTCTTTGAGGGGACTCCTCCTAACCTAGGAGGAGAATTTCAAGGCGGGTAAACATCTATATTATTACCTTTATTTATGCTTGTTCCAATGTTTTTCCAACATCTTGGCTTCACGCTTGGTGATGTGGATGACAGCTCCGTGTTTCTGCTCGGCGAAGTTGGTGCGTGTCATCTTGCCTTCACCGAAGTAGCCTATTGGGGTGTAGTGGATAAAGTCGTGTGTCTCGGTGAATCCGAAGTTGTGTGGGCGGATGTGGTAGTTGTCGTGCATTACGACCCAAGTGTCTTCCCCGATGCGCTTCCAGCAGTTGGGTGCTTCATGGCCGGTAGTGACTCCGTCGTAGTAGTCGTTGTCCATGGTGTAGGGGCCGGTGATGGCTGCTGCTGTAGCGTGCTTGATGGTTGCTCCGCCTTCGTGCGATACATAGTACAGGTGGTAGGTGCCGTCGTGATACATGATATCGCTGTCAATGACATTGTATCGTCCTTCGGGAGCTTCGAATAGCAGTTTGGGCTCACTTTCCATCTGCGTGAAATCGTCATTCATATATACGTAGTAGATGCGATTGCGTCCATTGCCAGTGCGTGTGGTAAAGTGCAGGAAGAGTTTGCCCTTCTGCTCATCGTAACAGGTCTCAGGAGCCCATACGCAACCCACTTCGGCCCACTCGCCTCCGAGTTTCTGGAAGTCGAGGTTGGTGCGTGTCCAATGCTTGAGGTCGGTCGATTTCATCAGTACCAGCCCACGATTGTTGCCCCATCCGTACTTGCGTCCGTCGCGCTCCCACTCCGTAGTGCGGTATCCGTCTCGCACGCCGAATACGTGGAGGTCAGTCATGGCAAGGTAGAAGGCTCCGTCGGGGCCACGGAAGATGTGCGGGTCACGTATGCCCTTCTGCTCTGCGATGGTGTCGCCGGCAATGAGGGGGAGGTCGTTGTTGAGTGACCGGAACTCCAGGCCGTCGTAGCTTACGGCCATATGTAGCCCATGATCGGCGTCTTTGTGGTATACCATGAGGTAGGCGCCCATCCTCTTCTCTCTCTTGCGTATGGCCTTCTCTTCTTTATCCTTGCGCGTGTAGTATTCCTTGGTGTAAGGCACACCGTAAGTGGTGATGTCGCATTTGTTGATGTTGCCTTCTTTGTCATAGGTCAGCTCTTGTGCGCATACCGAGCGTGAGTAGCTGGTGCCACTGGGCAGTGCTCCGTTGTGGGTGAAGAGGATAGTCTTTCCCTTGAACTCTACGATGCCTGGGTGTGTCGTGTTGCTGTTGCCTGCCATCTCTGAGAATATACCTTTGTATTCGAAGGGGCCCGTAGGCGTGTCGCCTATGGCGTAGCCCAACTTCTCGGGCCAGCCTTGTGCAAAGGTGAGATAGTACTTGCCGTTATGCTTGTGCACCCATGGGGCTTCGGTGAAGTCCGACCCTTCGGGTGTGATATCCATCACTTCGCCGTCGATCTCTATCATGTTAGGCTTCAGCTTGGCCGCGAAGCAGCGACGGTTGCCCCAATAGAGCCATGCGTTGCCCTCTTCGTCCTGGTATACGGCAGGGTCTATGCATGCCCATGAGTGGTCGGTGCCGGGGCAGTCGGCATTCGTCAGCAGGGGTTTGCCCAGTGCATCCTTGAAGGGGCCGTAGGGGGAGTCGCCCACGGCTACGCCGATGCCACACCAGTTGGTCGATACGTAGAAGTAGTACTTGCCCTCCTTCTCTGCTACATGTGCAGCGTAGGCGTTGTGTGAGTTTTGCCATTTGAACTCATCCACATGGAGCGGACTCTTGTGCTCGGTCCATGTCATCATGTCTGTGGTGGTAAACAGTGCCCACTCGTACATCGTGTATCCCCCTTGATTCCCCGCATGGTCAACGCCTGTGTAGAGGTACAGTGTGTCGCCCTTGACGAAGGGGGCGGGGTCTGCCGTATGCTTGTGTCGTATGAACGGGTTCTGCGTAGCATTGAAGGTGTGCGGCATGCCATTGTGAATGGTCTGTGCGCTTGCGGCTACAAGTGTTATGCCCAACATAAGAGCCGATAGCATTCTTTTCATGTTGTTTTTCATTGTCTTGTCCTTATTCGTGATTTGTACTTTCTATGGTAGGGTTACTGTATGCTCAACTTATCGCGGAGGTATCGTCCCGTGTGCGAGTCATTGCACTGGGCCACCTCTTCGGGAGTGCCACAGACGACAAGTTGTCCGCCACGGTCACCTCCCTCGGGGCCTATGTCGATGAGGTGGTCGGCACACTTGATGACCTCTATGTTGTGCTCGATGATGAGGACGGTGTGGCCGCGCGAGATGAGCGCGTCGAACGACTGCATCAGGCGCTTGATGTCGTGGAAGTGGAGGCCTGTGGTGGGCTCGTCAAAGATGAACATGGTGGGCTCGGCTTTTTCGAGGCTGAGGTAGTAGGCGAGTTTGACGCGCTGGTTCTCACCGCCCGAGAGGGTAGACGAGCTCTGCCCCAGCTTGACATAGCCGAGGCCCACATCCTGCAGGGGCTTGAGCCGGCGCACCACCTTCTTGGCCTCATGCTCGGTGAAGAACTCGACGGCTTGGTTGACGGTCATCTCAAGGATGTCGTGTATGTTCTTCCCGTGGTAGGTGACAAGCAGCGTATCGGCCTTGAAGCGCTTGCCATGGCAGGCCTCACACTCGAGCACGAGATCGGCCATGAACTGCATCTCCACGGTGATGGTACCCTCACCCTTGCACTCTTCGCAGCGGCCTCCTTCGCTGTTGAAGGAGAAGTAGCCTGCCGTGTAGCCCATCTGCTTGGCCAGAGGCTGCTCGGCAAAGAGCTTGCGTATCTCGTCGTAGGCCTTGAGGTAGGTGACGGGGTTCGAGCGTGACGACTTTCCTATGGGGTTTTGGTCGACGAACTCTACGGCACGGAGCATGCGTATGTCACCCTTCAGCTCCAGGTGCTCGCCGGGGCGCTCTGTCCCCTCTGCATACTCACGCATGAGGGCATTATAAAAGACATCGCGCACGAGAGAGCTCTTGCCCGATCCGCTGACACCGGTGACAACGGTCATTACATTGAGGGGAAACTTGACGTCGATGCCCTTGAGGTTGTGATGTCGGGCACCACGCACCTCGATATAGTTGTTCCACGGACGACGCGTGAGCGGTACAGGGATGGTTTCCTCCCCCAAGAGGTAGCGTACGGTGTGGCTCGCGGTGCCTGGCTGCAGGTCGTGCATGTCGCCCTCGTACACGATCTCACCACCGAGGCGCCCTGCGTGGGGGCCTACGTCGATGATGTAGTCGGCACGGCGGATGATGTCTTCATCGTGCTCGACGACGATGACGGTGTTGCCAGCCTCTTGTAGCTGGCGCAGCACGCGGACGAGCTTGTCGGTGTCGCGGCTGTGGAGGCCTATGGAGGGCTCGTCAAGGATGTAGAGCGAGCCCACGAGGGGGCTGCCCAGTGAGGTGACGAGGTTGATGCGCTGGCTCTCGCCGCCCGAAAGGGTGTTGCTGAGGCGGTTGAGGGTGAGGTATCCGAGCCCTACATCGAGCAGGAATTGCAGACGGCTGTTGATCTCGATGAGCAGGCGCTTGGCAATGGCGGCGTCGTGCTCGTCGAGTACAAGGTCGGCAAAGAACCGGTGTAGCTCGGTCACGGGCATGTCCACCAGCTCACAGATGTTGCGGTCGCCCACCTTGACATACTCGGCCTCCTTCTTCAGGCGCGATCCACGACAAGTCGGACACAGGGTCTTGCCACGGTAGCGGGCCAGCATGACGCGGTATTGTATCTTGTATTGGTTCTCTTCGAGCATCTTGAAGAACGAGTCGATGCAGGGCTTCGTGCGGGGGCCGTGCCACAGGTAGTCCTTCTGTGCCTGCGTGAGTTCGTAGTAGGGGGTGAAGATGGGGAAGTTGGCTTTCGCGGCTATATGGATGAATTCGTCGCGCCATGCGCTCATCTTCTCGCCACGCCAGCACACCACGCAGCCGTCGTATACGCTGAGCGCCGTGTTGGGTATCACCAGCTGCTCGTCGATGCCGATGACGCGGCCAAAGCCGCCACATGTGGGGCAGGCGCCCATGGGCGAGTTGAAGGAGAACAGCTGCTCTGTGGGCTCCTCAAAGGTGATGCCGTCGGCCTCGAACGCCTTGCTGAAGGTATGCAGGATGGCGGCAGGGTAGAAGCGCAGCATGCAGGTGCCGCCGCCCTCGTAGAAAGCGGTCTCGGTGCTGTCGATGAGGCGGCTGATGGTCTCCTTGCTGTCGTCCACAGAGAGGCGGTCGATGACAATGGAAATAGAGGCCTCCCCCTTGCCCCTCCCTGGGAGGGGTGACTCTGACATCACAGATAAATAGTCCTCGATGCGCATTATTTCATGTCCAGCCATGGCTGTACCCCCTTCGCCAGTCACCCCTCCTTGGGAGGGGATGGGGGAGGCTACCTCCACTCTGGCAAAGCCTTGCTGCATGGCGATGGTCAGCTGCTCCTCTAAGGTGCGTCCCTCGCGTACGACAAGGGGGGCCAGCACGGTAAACCGTGTGCCAGGGCTATACGAGCGCATGCAAGCGATGATGTCATCGGTATCGTGCTTCTTGACCAGCTGCCCCGTGACAGGCGAGTAGGTCTTTCCCACGCGGGCAAAGAGCAGGCGCAGATATTCGTATATCTCCGTCGAGGTGCCCACGGTAGAGCGGGGGTTGCGGCTGCTCACCTTCTGCTCTATGGCAATGGCAGGCGGCAGCCCCTTGATAAAGTCACACTCGGGCTTCTTCATACGTCCGAGAAACTGGCGGGCATAGGCCGACAGGCTCTCTACATAGCGCCTCTGCCCCTCGGCATAGAGGGTGTCGAAGGCGAGCGATGACTTGCCCGAACCTGACAAGCCCGTGACCACCACCAGTTTGTTGCGAGGGATGTTGACCTCGACATTCTTCAGATTATTGACGCGTGCCCCTTTGACACGGATGTATTTGTCTTCGCTCATGGTCGTGAAAATCATTAATCAATCGTCAAAGATACGATTTTTTCCAGTATGGTGTATATTAAAAATGGTAGAAAAATGTGATATCTTTTGCTTATGTGGTTAGAAATGCCTTAATTTGTAGTCTCTAACATGGAAAGGATGTAAAGGCCTTCGTTTTGTACCGAAATATTAGATTTTGATATATGAAAAAGTTTATTCTTGACCTTAAGGTCCGCGAGACAGTGGCTGTAGGCAAGCAGGCAGTGCTGTTGCGCCTCACTGCCGACGAGCCCCTGCCCGAGATGGTGCCCGGACAATTTGTGGAGGTGCGTGTTGACAATACCCCCAGCGTATTGCTCCGCCGCCCCATATCTATACATTACTATAAAGAGGATATCAATGAGCTGGGTCTGCTCGTTCAGCTCGTAGGCGATGGCACTCGCTGGATGGCTTCGCTCAAGGCTGGCGACACCGTCAATATCGTGCTCCCCTTGGGCAATGGCTTCACCCTGCCTGCCGACGCTTCGGTACGTCCCCTGCTCATCGGTGGTGGAGTCGGCGTGGCCCCTCTGCTCTATCTCGGCATGAGACTCAAGGAGATGGGCATAGCCCCCACATTCCTTCTCGGAAGCCGCACAGAGAACGAACTGATGCAGATCGCCGAGTTCGAGAAGGTAGGCCGTGTGTTCATCACCACCGAGAATGGTGCCGTAGGTGAGCAAGGCTATGTCACCCAGCACTCGGTGCTCACTCGCGAGCAGTTTGATCAGGTCTATACCTGTGGCCCCAAACCTATGATGGTGGCTGTAGCCCGTTGGGCAAAGTCGGCTGGCGTACCTTGTGAGGTCTCGCTCGAGAACAAGATGGCGTGTGGCGTAGGCGCATGTCTCTGTTGTGTAGAGGATACCAAGGATGGCCACGTGTGTGTATGTAGTGAAGGACCCGTATTTTCAATAGATAAGTTATCATGGCAGATTTAAGAACATCCATTGGCAAGCTCCAGCTTGCTAATCCCGTAATGACCGCATCGGGTACATTCGGCTACGGCACCGAGTTTGCCGATTTCGTAGACCTCGAGCGTCTCGGAGGCGTTATCGTCAAAGGCACCACACTGCACCATCGCGAGGGCAATCCCTATCCCCGTATGGCTGAGACCCCTGCAGGCATGCTCAATGCCGTAGGTCTGCAGAATAAAGGTGTAGACTATTTCTGCGAGCACATCTATCCTACCATCAAGGATTATAAGACTAATATGATCGTCAACGTCAGCGGCTCTGCCATCGAGGACTACGTGGCTACTGCCGAGCGCATCAATGCCTTGGAGCGTATCCCCGCCATCGAGCTCAATATCTCGTGCCCCAATGTGAAGCAGGGCGGTATGGCTTTCGGTGTTACGGCCAAGGGAGCTGCCGAGGTGGTGAGCGCCGTACGCAAGGTATATGACAAGCCCCTCATCGTAAAGCTTTCGCCCAACGTGACCGACATCACCGAGATCGCCCGTGCTGCTGAGGCTGCCGGTGCCGATAGCGTCTCGCTCATCAATACCCTGCTCGGTATGGCTATCGATGCAGAGCGCCGTCGTCCCGTGCTCTCTACCGTT
>JAEIGA010004897.1_pt1 | contig 20590 bp, 14 predicted proteins | sample 9270691 | NCBI WGS metagenome assembly JAEIGA01 (sample SAMN17057246, study PRJNA624740) | gut metagenome | biome: biome; isolation source: fecal sample | host: Bos grunniens | place: China: Xizang | collected 2019 | reverse complement strand
GGCTGAGGCTCGCTTTAACAAGTGGCTCGGCGAGAAGGAGGGTAAGGTAGCTGCTAAGGTTTGCTCACTCGCTTCTGCTGCTACAGCTGACAAGAAGGCTCGTCTCTCTGCTGAGGCAGCTGTTAACGCTGCTCGCGTACAGGCTCTCGCTGAGAAGAAGGCTGCTGCTGAGGCTGAGGCTGCTGCAGCTGCTGCTGAGGCTGCTGCTGAGGAGTCAACTGAGGCTGCAGAGTAACAAGGCAGGTATGTTGGCAGTCGGTCGCATAACAAAGCTCTTTGGAGCTGAGGGTGAGGTTAATGTAAACCTCTATGCCGACTTCCCCGACGACTTTTCTGTGGAACAACCACTGTTTACAATTGTGGACAGTCTGGTTGTTCCTCTTTTTTGTGACTCTTTTGCCCGTCGTGGTCGTGGCAGCGCTACCGTTCGTTTTGCAGATATAGACACTGTAAAGCGTGCCGAGATTATCATGGGCAATGAGATTTTTATTGAGGAGCAGGAGGCGGATGATGACGAGTTCACCTTTGAGGACCTTATTGGCTTTACGGTCAAGGTGGGTCGTCGCAAGGGTACAATTACAGACTTCTACGACAATGACATCAACCCTCTCTTTGAGATTACGCTCTCTGACGGCGAGCATCTTGTTCCGGCAGCTGAGGAGTTTATCGCCGGTATTGACTTTGAGCAGCGTACAATAAAGCTCGTGCTTCCAGACGGGCTGCTGCTTCTGTAATAGATTCCTCGCATTGTCTCAGTTTATCTGCTCGATAAACTGCGTATAAGCTATAACCCAAACAAATAGTTATGTCTACTACTAACCCCAATGAAATTGTAATTAAAGAGGTCAAAACAAAGCGCGACTTGCGTCGTTTTGTGCAGTTTGGAATAGATCTCTACAAGGGAAATCCCTACTACTGTCCGCCGATATTTTTTGATGAGGTGAACACCTTTGATCCAAAGAGCAATCCAGCCCTTGAGGTGTGCGAATATGTTATCTATATGGCGTACAAAGATAACCGCATCGTGGGTCGTATCGTTGGAATCGTCAATCACCGCGCAAATGAGGCGTGGAAAGTTAAAAAGTGCCGCTTTGGTTGGTTTGACTTTATTGATGATTATCAGGTCTTTAAGTTGCTCATTGACTCAGTGGCAGCATGGGGTAGGGAGCGTGGCATGACGCATCTGAATGGTCCTGTGGGCTTTACAGACTTTGATAAGGAGGGTCTGCTGATTGAGGGCTTTGACTATAGCGCACCTATGGCTAGTCTCTATACACACCCATATTATATCGCCCACTATGAGCGTTATGGACTGGGCAAGGAGACCGATTGGATTGAGTTCCAGATTACGCCGCCTGAGCAGGCTCCTGAGAGAATGCGCCGCCTTGCGAAGATTGTCGAGCAGCGATATAAACTGCATACAGTCAAGGTCAAGAACTCGAGTGAGCTGAAACGCCGATATGGCTATACCTATTTTGATGTGATGGATGCGGCATATCAGAAGCTCTATAACTATCAGCCGATGACCGATCGCCAGAAGCAGTATTACTGCAAGATGTACTTCCCAATTCTCAACTTCGACTTTGTGACCCTTGTGGCTAACGAGAAGGATGAGATTGTTGCTGTAGGACTGGGTATGCCGTCGCTCTCTGATGCTCTGCGTAAGTGTGGTGGTAAACTCTTCCCATTTGGCTGGTATCACCTGCTTAAGGCGCTGAAAGCTAAGAAGTTCACCGACTTTGATCTGCTGATTATCGCCGTTCGCCCAGACTATCAGAATTTGGGTGTTGCCTCGCTAATTTTTGACGAGATGACCCCATATTTTAGAAGGTATGGCATCCAGAGGGTAGAGACAACCTCTATCCTGGAGACTAACCACAAAAACCTCTCAAATTTTGTGATTTTTGACCATATCCAGCACAAACGCCGCCGAGCATTTATCAAGCCGCTGTAATGCTGTGATAATAAAATAGATAGACCGACTAAAACATCTTTAGTCGGTCTATTTTGTTACTGATAACTGCTTGGCTGTTAGAAGTTGTAGCTCCAAATTTTATTTTTATAGTCTTTCCAACCGACAGCAGATTTATATGAACTCACAGATTCTGAAGGAACATTTATTCTTTCTACGTATGAGTCGAATAGATGAATCCAATTTGCATTGTTGTATAGTATCGATGGGGGAACAGTCGCTTTGCAATTAATGGTTTTTAGATTATTACAATCTTCAAAGCAGTATTCAGCCATCTTCACTACGCTTTTAGGAATAGTTATGCTTGTTAGCGATGTGCAATTGCCAAATGCATAATATCCAATAGATGTAATGCCATCATGCAGTTGAACGTTTGTTAATGAGGAACAACCCATGAATGTACTATTCTTAATTTCTGTTATGTCTGTTGGAATAATAAGGTCTGTTATTTTTGATCCATCGATATACAGGTCAGCATAGTATAGTGGATTTGTTGCAATATAGAAAGATACACTATTACTTTGTTTTTCCATGCAATCAAAAACTATTTTACACCATGCTGACAGATTAGTTATATTAACTTTTGACAATGCATCGCAATTACTAAATGCATTGCGTCCTATCGAGCTAACTTTTTCAGGGATTGTAATACTTGTCAGCTTTCTACAATACTCAAATGCGTACTTTCCGATTGATGTAACGCTATCCGGAATAGTAACACTTGTCAGCGATGTACATGTACTGAATGTACTATCTCCAATCGATGTAACGCCATCGGGAATAGTGTATTCGGTTAGCTCTGCAATTCCTGCTGGTGCAACTGCCTTCAAAGAGCCATTGATTATTAAACATCTATTATCTGACGATGCATGTTTGCCATAAAAGTGTGTTAGTGAAGTGCAACCATAGAAAACCTTATTACCAACCCATGTGATACTATTCGGCAAAGTTATACTTATTAGATTGCGACAATCACAGAATGCTTCATCAGAAATAGAGGTGAGATTGCCGTTAAATTTCATCACTCCTTTGCCAGTTTCAGAGTTCCATTCATTCGATACATATGTTGTACTGAATGCCCATGTCTTGTATGGCTCAATTTTTCGAGTTGCGGTGTACCAAATCTCATTATTTTGTTGTACAATTTCGTTTTTATCAAAATCATAAGCAACGAGAATATCTTTGTAATCCACACCCCATCTAGAAATATAGTCATTAACAGATGTATATGGTATATATATCTTTAAATCAGAAGCATGATTATAAAACATATTTACGCCATCTATTGGAGGTGTTGTTGGTTTACAATAAATTCTCTTAAGGTTGTTGCAATAAGCAAAAGCACTCTGCTCAATTGTTTTAACGCTTTTACCGATTGTTACATCTGTTAGGCTGCTGCACGATTCAAATGCGTGATCTCCAATCAAAGTGACGCTATCGGGAATAATTAAGCTTGTAAGTTTGCTACAAGAACAGAATGCAGAGCCATATAGTGCCGTTAGATTACTACCAAATGTAACATTCTCCAAATTTTTGCAACCATAAAAGGCTCCTTTTTCAATTGTTTCAACGCTATCTGATATTGTTAAATTTGTTAGGTTTGTACTACCATAGAACGCGTAATCTTCAATTGTGGAGACATTATTTGGAACAGAAAAGTCCAGCGCGCTACAATTTGTAGCATACATTTTGAGTACACCATCAATAATCAAACAACGATTATCAACTGAGGCAAACTTTCCATAAAAAGCCTCTATATTTTGACACGAATAGAATGCTAATTTCTCAATATCTACGACACTATCAGGAATGGTTACATGCTTTAGGTTATCGCATAATCCAAATGCATACTCCTCAATTGTGACTACCTGACTTGGTATGATAATACCTTGCAAATTAGAGCATCCTCTGAATGCAGAATATCCAATTTTTGTTACAACATTGTCAAAAGAGAGCACCCAACACTTCTTGTCTGCATCGTAGGTGTTAGAGATGATATTTGTACCGAAAGCATTTTTGTTATATGGTTCTACTTTCGCCGTTGCTGTATAGTAAATTTTCCAGGTCTCAGGAATAATCTCAACCACCTCGCCCTTCTCAAAGTCATAGGCGACAAAGTTGTCGGCATACTCGCTCCAACCATCAGCGACCTTGTATGCCTCAAAAGAGTCTGCAGGAACGTAGATCGTACAACCAAGAGGAGATTTATCATTTGAGTAATGCGAAAACATATATCTACCACCAGCTGGAGGGGTTGTAGCTTTACAATATACTGTTTTTAATTTAGTACAATTTGCAAAAGCTGCATAACGAATATTAGTAATAGTTTCAGGAATTGTTACACTGATTAGGCTACTACAACTATAGAACGTATATTCTTCAATTGATGTAACACCATTTACGATTTCATATTCGGTTAATCCTGCTGGAGCGAAAGATTTAAGAACACCATTCACAATCAAGCAACGATTATCATCCGATGCGAATTTGCCGTAGAATGCAGCAAGATTATCACAATTGTTAAATACACCACCATCAATACTTGTAACACTATCTGGTATAGCTATATTTGTCAGTTTATTACAACCTCTAAAGGCAGAATCACCAATACTGGTAACCTCACTTGGTATAGTATACTCCAGCAAATCTGCAGGGGCAAAAGCCTTGAGAGTACCATTCACAATTAGGCAACGATTATCTTCTGATGCAAATTTTCCATGAAAACTTTTTAGGCTGTCACAGAAAGCAAATGCAGACCTTTCAATAGATGTAACGCTGTCAGGAATAGTTACTTCTGTTAATTTATTGCATCCTTGAAATGCGCTTGTTTCAATTGATGTTACGCTATCAGGAATTGTTACGCTCGTTAGACTACAGCAATCGCTGAATGCACAATATCCAATCGAAGTAACTGGACTATCAAAGGTGATTACACCATAGTCCTTTTCCGCATCGTAAATATTCGAAACGATATTTGAGCCAAATACATCCGTTGCATATGGGGTAACCATAGCGGTCGCAGTGTAAAAGATTTCGTTACTTAGTGGATATGACGGAACAAAATCAACTGCAGCCATCGGCTGAATAGCATTGCGATTGATTAAAACAGACTTATTTGTTGATTTTGTCATAATATGACCATCTGTTGCCTTAATCTCTAGACTAATACCCTGAGTAAACTCCTGCGGAGGCAGTCCAATGTAGAAAGCTGTTGGCTCTGCGCTGAGTGTTACACCCTCACCGCAGTTGAGTGTGACCTCGGTAAGGATTGTATCCTCAAAAACGAGGTTGCCGCCGGCGCTATTATCGTTATCGTCTGCCGAGCCCATATCTGTGGCTAGGGCTGAGGTGGCGTCAGAGGAGTTGATATAGACCTCGCCCGCAACCTGCTCGCCATTGTTACCCTTAAGGGTAATGCTCTGCACCTTCTCGCCATTACCTGTAAGTTGCACTTTCAGCCAGCCGCAGACATTCTTGAGCGAGAACTGGTTATACTCGCTCTGCGAAATCATGATATTGCCGTTCAAACCGTAGCTATCAGCAAGATAGGTCTGTTCGGCTGCTAGCCAACCCTTTACGTTGTAGGTGTCGGTGTTGATGTAGTAATTTTCGTTGTAAGGATAGACAACGACCACGCGCTTCATTGTCTCGGTGGCATTGCCAGCCTCTACCTGTTTAAGGTTTCCGGTGCGCTCGCCAGTTTCGCCCTGATACTGCCACTTTTGGTTGGCATTTGAGAGGTAGAAGACTGAAACAAGGTCATCAGCGGTCCAAACAGTCTTACCATTGTCGAGCTGAATACGCATCTCATCGCCCTCGAAAGTTCCGATAAGTGTCTCGGGTGTAGCTATGTCAATGCAAACAGCCTGCTCGTCTGTCATATTAGATGTACAAGCGGCAAACATTGCAGCTACAAGTGTAAAAAAGTAGAATCTTTTCATATCTATCTGATTTTCATTGTTTACCAACCCTGTTCTGGCTTCTCGATTGGGTCCTCAAACATAGAACCGGCAAAGCCCTGCTCACAAGCCATAGCCTCTATCTCGACAATAGGCGTGTCATAAAATCTCTTTCTCATCTTGTTTTGTGAATTTTATTAACCTATACAAAGGTACAAATATTTCCGTGAAAAATACCTTTTTTATATCGTTTAATCTTGTTACTATATAATTAGCTCCACCAATTATTGTTGGTGGAGCTGATATTAGTTACTCTTTTTCAGAATCGGAGGAGGTTATTGGCTCCTCATTTGTCAGGCTTTGGATGCCCAGTGTCTCGTCAATGAAGCTCTCTAATGAGTGGTCGGCAGCCATTCCAATCTTTTGGCGGAAGCGGTGGCGGAGCATAAGCACGCTACGTGGGGCGATGGCAAGTAATTCGGCAATCTCCTTATTATCCTGCTTGAGAACGATTAGCATAGAGAGGAGCTCCTCGCGACGTGTAATTGTTGGCACGCGCTCACGCAGGCGAGGTAGGAAGAGCGGATAGAGCAGATCGAAGCGTTGGCGGAACTTTGACTCGCCACTCTTCTGAAGTAGCGAAGGGGTGAGAGTTTCAAGCTCTCGTCTATTCTCTTTGTCGCTAATTATCTCGTCAATCTCTTGCGAGATAATATCCTTCTCGGTCTTTGTTTGATGCAGCTTTTGAAGCACATTGGCAAGTTTATCATCTGCCTGTTGCATAATTTTCTTATGTTCTCTTCGCTGGTTGATTAGCAGCGTAATTATCACGGCAATAATCATAGCTGACAAAACAGCGCAGATGATAAATAGAAGGCGTTGGTTACTCTTCTCAAGCTGGACAATCTTTAACTGTTGTCGTTGCTGCTCAGTCTGCGACTCTGCAATAGCCTCTACAAGATTGAAGTTCAGCCTCTTCTCCTTTAGTGCTTGCTGTTCTTGGAGCATCATCTTGGTGTATTGCTCCACCTTTTGCTGATTCTTGCTCTTGAGATAGTGATTTATAATGGGTTTGTAGTTGATATGTATAAATATAGGAGTATCCTCTTGGCTTAGCAGCGAATACATGTTATCCAACATTACATCGGCCATCTCGTACTTTTCACTCTTGAGGTAGGTTTGTGCCAATTGGTGATATGCCTTCGCGCGGTTTACGATAGTACCTTGATGGGTTACAAGCTGTAGCTCTTGGATGCCTAAATGCAGTGAATCTCCACCCTTTTCGGTCAAATATATGCCATGCAGCAGGTCTACATCTACCATGCCGCTATTGTAAGGTAGTGCACGGCATAGCTCTCGCGCCTTTTCGGTGTAGAGGGCTACGGAATCTACCATCCCGAGTTGTTGTAGTGCGCGACCTTTATTGATATATGTTTGCGCTGAAACCATAGGGTTGTTAGCCTTCATGCCCCTCTCTACGTTTATAGCCTCTGTGGCATATATGTTGGCATATTCGGGTACATCCCAGTAGAGGAATAGGTCTATTAGCTGGTGTAGGCTATTCAGTACGCCTAAGTCGTCAGCCCTTAGTTTTGACTCCTCTTTGCTTTGCTGAAAAAGTGTTAGGGCTTTGTTGATATGGCCACTGCGCTTGTATATAGAGCCTAACATAGCCGTTACCCACTGCTTCCCAGAGGTATTCTTGCACAATTGCGCTTGGAGTATCGCCTCTTGGCACCACTCAATCACATCTTCCTGATAGTTTGGATTGCTGTAAAATACCGCTGCTGCGTATGCATAGTCGCGGAAAAAGCGCTCAGGGGTGGCGTGGTGCAGAGGGGTTGTAAAGGCTTTTAGCGTTGTCTGCTCAGCTTCATTCATCTTCTCTGTGCGAGAGAGTGCATATCCAAGTACCGAGTAGTAATCTCTCAAACAGTGCTTTTGCATCACTGTTGAGGCTTTGAATATCTCTTTTAGCGTAGTTACGCATGCCTCTGGCTCACCTTTGCTCTGGAATGTATTCATCAGCTGCACCAGCGCATCGCTGTAGATGATAATCTGCTGCTGGGTCATCTCCTTATCATGCAAAGGCTGTAGCAGGAGAGTCTTATAAACTTCAATAGCTTTGTCGTACTCGGCTTCGCGTTGTAGCGCCCTTGCCTCCTTAAAGAGTTGGTCATTGGCTCTGCTATTGTAGCAGGTTAGTATCAGTATTAGGAGCGTTAGTATCTTTTTGCTCCACATAGGTAGTCTCATATTCTGTTTTAGTGAAAATGGTATCTATTTATGCTCTGTATGGTATAAATAATAGTCTGCTTTTTGTATATTTTCAGTATATCACATCATAAAGTAGTAGTCTCTATTCTGTTGCAAAATTAACTAAATTCTGAGCAGTAACCTAAACCTTTGTGTTTACATTTCGGTTTACATTTGCTATTTTTTACAATAATACCCCTCTTAGATAGACTTAAATGTAGGATATTGTTTTTTGACGCTTAAATAATATAGTAGTAGCTTTGCAGAGTGTTATATCGATGTAGATTGTTTGACATTTGGTAGAAGAGAAGTTACACCAATGGAACTAATGAATAATAGTGCACAAAATTCCGAAACTGTCACTCCGCCGAGCGGTCTGCCTTATGCCCATTGTCTGAACTGTGGCTCAGAACTCAAGGGTGGCTTCTGCCACAATTGTGGACAGGAGGCTGTAAGCAAGACCCCCACAGTATGGGGATTTGTAATGGCGTATCTTGACAACTCATTTATGTGGGATGCTCAATTTATCAGAACATTCTGGACTCTAATTAGTCGTCCAGGACAGTTGACATATGAGTATACAGCAGGTAAGTTCATTTCACAAGAGCATCCGCTGAAACTGAATATGTTTTTGCTGAGCATATTCTTGATGTTGTTTATCTTCTTTGCGAGCGGAGATAAAGTGACAAATACTGTGCAAAGTTTAACACAAGACGAGCGAGTATTTGCAAGTGTTCAAATAGAAACGTTGGCGGATGATCCTGAATACGCCAAGAAAATAGAGCAGAGTCCGCGAGATACGGTTCTATTGTTGGCACCGTTATTATTGACAGAGAATCATCCTCAGCTATTTAGCAATATAGAGACCAAAGAGGATACAAATGGTGAGGGGCTTGACAAGTGGGTCGCTGCAGTTCCACGTGTGTTAATCGAAGATGGTATTATTACGATTGACCAGAGTGGGTGTTATCGTTTCAACACAGAGGCAAAGGTTGGTCAAAATGGATTGGATTTATTAGTTTCCGTTCTGGAAGAGGTGAGTGGGCTTATATCTAAGTATTTCCCAATGCTACTGTTGCTTACAGCGCCGTTCCTGTCATTTTCATTGAAGCTTGTACAACGTAAGAGCAGAATTCCTGTAATCAACCATTTTATCTTCTCATTGCACTACATATCATTTATGGAGGCAATGATGATATTCATTTATATACTTCATTTGACTGTTGCCCCTTCAATGAAGCTGATGGAATATTTGATGATGGGAAGTTCGTGCTTATATTTGGCTATTGCATATCGTAAAGTTTATGAAAGTTCGTGGATAAAAGCTGTTGTAAAATCTCTTTTAACAAGTTTTATCTATTTTGTCATTCTGCTTCTGATATTTATTACGATAATTATTGTCGCTTGTTTTAAAACAGCAATGAACTATAGTTAAATTGAAATTTAAGAAATACTTTATGAAGAAAATTGTTCTACTTTTTGCTTTGTCTATAATGACGATGACCTTTGGTTATGCTCAAGGACCGTCAAAGGCAGAGGTCAAGATGAAGGAGATTGTCGCTAAATACGAGAAAGTGGCAGGTGTAGATTGTACTGTTCTAGAAAAAGGCAGTGGTCTAGGCATTGTTAAGATGATGCTCAATCAGCAGATTGGTAAGGACTTTATGAAGGGTGTTACCAGCATCATAATTATCGACTTCAGTGAGGCTAAAGAGCAGACTCGCAAGGAGTTAAATCAAGATATAGACACCTTTAAGACGATGTTGCAGGAGTTCAAATCGGATGACGATAAGGATTCTGCTGGCAAGGAAAAGACTAGGGGTTTTGCTTATGTTTCTGACGATGGTACAATATCCGATTTCCTATTCGCATCAGAGGATAGCGAGTCAAAGATGTTGATGTACATGGCAGGTAATATTAATGTTAAAGATTTGGTAAATGACTAATACAAACTATTATGAAAAAGCTATTTTTACTTACAATCGCAGCATGTATGGCTGTAGCAGCTTCTGCGCAGGAGCTCCCTTACTCAAAGTATCTTAACTTTGACAAGAAGGATTTTAAAGAGAATCACTTTAAGTACAATGACAAGACCAACACTTGGTCTGTAAGTAAGGTTAACGGTTGGATGACAGCATTCAATGTGTTGGCGGTTGTTGCTGACGGTATTGAGGATGTTCGCCCAGCTCGTAACGACTACAGTATTCTTGTCCAGCTCGGCAAGGATGATAAGGTCGCTTTTATAAAGGTTTGGTTCTATAATAGCCAGACCTATCACAAGGTGCTTAAGTTTGTTAAGGAGAATGGTCAGAATATTATAGAGACCTCTTCTGGAAAGTTGAGTAAGCATACGGCTACTTACGGCAATTATAGCATTGTGCTCGGTATGGAGCAGCATATTATTAGCCGTACATCTGCTCGTACTATTGACCCTAAGGCTGTAAAGACTGTAGATGAGTCATACAACGAGTATGAGTTTACCATCGAGACTGGTGTTGAGCCTTGGTCAAAGAAGATTGAGAAGCGTGCTGCTAAGAGCGCTAAGCGCGATGCTAAGGGCAAGAAGAAGAGAACTGTTGAGGAGATGATGTAATACACTATTTTATAATAAAAAAACAACAAAAAAATGAAGAAATTATTTTTAATGCTACTTATGGTTGCCGGTGTAGCTGTTGCATCAGCCCAGAGTACTGACACAGCCGTGTCACAGCAAGCATGCACAGACAAGCCGCTGAGCGAGAGAAAGCCTGTGACATCTAAGTGGTCACTAATCAGCGGTGGAGCTGCCTTTTCTAACCACTATTTGAGTAACCAGCAGTATGTAGGTTCGATAAGAGGTATTGAGGCTGCACATGGTCGTTATTTCCGTAAGTCTGACAACCTCTCTTGGAGACTTACAATGACTCACCTTCGCAATATGTCAAAACTCGGTGGAGGTCTTAAGAATCCTGCAAAAACATCTAAGATGTCTGTACAGACATACGAGGCTGACTATGCTGTATTCTACAATTGGAAATTTGGAAAGGAGGATCGTCTACAGGTTCGTGCAGGTGGTTCGTTCAATGTTTATGGTGGTCTTAATTTGTGTGGCAGCCACTCTGTTAACAATGTTGCCTCAGTTGATTTACAGACTCAGGTACTTGGTGCAGCACAGGTTCGTTACGGTTGGGATTTCACACAGTGGGGCCTTGATCTTTATGCAAACCTCTCTATCCCTATGTTCGGTTTGATATTTGGTAACGCTCGCTATGAGACATTCGTTGAGGGCTTTATCCCTTCAGATCTTAATCTAAAGGCTTACCAACATACAAAGTTCTCCTCTTTCCACAATATGAAAGGTGCAAACTTTGAGATGGGTATAGACTTCGCTTTGCGTAAAAATGTATGTCTTAACTTAGGTTTTGCCTCTAACAACCGTTATTGGCATATAAACGGTTTGCAGGACTACCGCACTAACTCAGTTTTCAAGATTGGTGTTTCTGTTGACCTTGTCAGCATATCAAGACGCGCAGCAACTAATCGTCAATTTTAATTAGCATTACACTATGAAAAAGATATTTATAACACTATTTTTAGCTGCAGTGGCTCTCGTATCGTGCGAGAAGTACGAGACTGTTAAGACTGTAGATACTGATTTCAAGAGAAACTTTGACGCGTTCTGGACTATGGTCGATGAGCAGTACTGCTACCTCGATTATAAGAATATTAACTGGAAAGGTGTGTATAACGAGTTGTTGCCACGTGTAGAGGCAGCTCAAACTGAGCAGGAGTTCTTTAACATTCTCTGTACTGCGCTTGATCACTTAAAGGATGGTCACGTTTGGATGGAGTCTCACTTTAAGGCCTACAGCTGCAGTACTTACCTCTACGATGAGAATGGTAATAAATATCCATCTAACTTTGATAAGAGCGTTGCTAGAAAGTATGTTGAGGAGGTGTTCCACACTATTGACAGTAACCTCCATTTTGGAGAGATTAAGCGCAATGGTCGTACATTTGCATACATCTATCAGGCTGATTTTGAATATGAATGGCAGCCAAATGACTACAAGTACATTAAGCCAATTGTAGAGAAGGCAGATGGTATTATCTTTGATATCCGCAACAACCCTGGTGGTAGTGGCGATATTGGTCTTACGCTCGCAGGTATGTTCTTCAAGGAGAAGACACACGTCGGTTATCACGCTTTGAAGGGTGGCCCAGGTCATAACGATATGACAGAGTTGTGCCCTATTTACTCTAAGCCATCTAAGGCTGCCGATTGGTCAGACAAGAAGACTATGCTTCTTACAAACCGTGAGGTGTACTCTACAGCAAACCTATTCTCTTCAGCGCTTAAGCTTGCTAAGAATGTAACTCAGATTGGTGGTATCACAGGTGGTGGTGGCGCTATGCCTATGACTCACTTATTGCCTAATGGCTGGATTGTAGTATTCCCTGCCAATATGCTCTTTGATGTCAATAAGCAGCATATCGAGTGCGGTATTGCTCCAGATATCGAGGTTACAGCTACTGATGAGGAGCTTGCTGCTGGTCGCGACGCTATCATTGAGAGAGCTCTGGACGAGTTGATGAAGTAGTAATTTTTAAGTTACATGCAGGCCGTTTATAGAAGACCTTTGAAGGTGCTTCTATAGCGGCTTGCTTTGCCGTATTAAATAGAATGGGATTGTATAACCCCAAATTGATATAAAAATGAAGAATGTTGTTTCTAGAATTAGTTTACCACTCTTTTATGCTACAATCCTAATGGTTTGTGTGGCTACGGTGATGACCGCATGTAAGAAGGATGGTACCGACAAAGAGGAGCAGTTGGTCTTTAATACCGAAGAGTATTCTGTGCCGACAGCTGATGCGCTAAAGGTTGTCTCTGATCTTCCGGCCTACGTTATCCCGTATCAATATAAGGATTTTGGAGCTGCGTTGGTGAATCGCCTACAGAATAGGGTGGTTGAGTTAAATGAACAGACTGTTGAGAATCTGGCGTCAGTGGTGTTTCATAGCTCGCAGATTGAGAGTATAGATGAGGAGTGGGCAGCTATTTTAGTACAACTACTTTTGGGTCGTAATATCATTATTATAGAGCCTACAATCGGGGATTTTAGAAAATTCTGCGATTATATTACCGCAATATATATCTTGTTGCATCAAAGTGAAGATGGTCAAGAATTGCTCGATGAAATTGATGTGATTCCTGGCGCTCGCCAGACCCTTGAGGCTTTCTACGATATGAGCATGGATAGCTCAAAGATAGAGTCGATGTTCCTGCTTGATACTGACAGCAGCGGAGTGCTTGCCGAGGCGATTGCTGTTAGAGGTAGTGATTTCCATATCGTAGATAGAATGAAGGGCGTTGATGACTCTGAAATTACACATGAACAGGTTATTGACGACAAGGGTACAACAGAGCAGATTGAGGCCCCAGAGATTGAAAGCTCTAGCCCATCAGAGGCAATTACCCCATACGGCTACGGTGTTTTTGCCGATATGTTCACCATGTGGATAAACGAGCAGGAGTACTATATTGCCCAACAAGATGCAATGCGTAGTCGCGCGGTGAAGAGTTTGAATACCCGCGCTGCAGAGACCAATAAGTTCAATCTTGAGGATATTACAACAGTACAGAAGGTGCAGTATACGATTAGTGCAGCAACTCCGTATAATGTAGGTCCGGCTCTACCTGTGACAGTAAGTCTTGAGATAAGCTCTGTGTTTATGGAGAATGAGAATTGTGACTACTATTGCATATACAAGAAGATATTGTCATACAACCAAAAATTGGATTGTGGCCCTGTAGAGAAGCGTTCATGGCGCAAAAGCGTTAATTTTGGAGAGCCAACAGATGATGATTATGGTAGCCTCTATGATGAGGTAAAAGGCTGGATATATTACCCATATTATGGACCTTTTATGTGCGATTTGGAGGGACGAAGTGTCTGCCATGCTCACACTGATTCCTTTGTAAATTCGACTACCACGGTTGTTGATCTACCTAATGCAAACTCAATAGCGAGTGTCGCAGGGGCTGCGGTGGTGAACTATTCTCCTAAGAACAGCATTGGTAGCGTTGATAAGACAGATGGATTTAGTTATGGTTTTGACGGAGGCTTCTACATCGCCAAAGAGCCATCTGTCAGCTTAGGATTTAGTGTTAGTTACGACACCTCTACTACGCAGACAATAGACGATTTGGAGATTGTCGCCTCGTCATCAAATGGTATCCCAGAGTGGAAGTATGTGGGACATAATTTGCCAGATGCATTTTATAACCTTCTCCTTCCAACATCTCACTCAGAGGCGCCTGCTATTATGCGTCGTGAGTGTGAGGTTGACCAGAGCTGGATTTGGCGAATTCCTAACCCTAAAGGCTCATATCGTCTCTTTGACCAGACAGCGGTAACAACCTCAATAATGTACTGTGATTATGGCTTCTTTAAGGCCATTAGCCTCTTTGCTAACCAGACAACTACCAAGCGTGTGAGTCTGCTTATGATGCCGCCACCACGCAATCAGCAGTCGTGGATGATGAATGTAACTCCATATAGCGAGGGGTTAAATACTATGCTCTCTACAACACATAGTCGTTTTTGGAAAAAAGATGACCATGAGTTTACGCTTAATGATACTTCGGCTGATAGCCGTATCTCTATAGAGCAATTTATCAATGACTTCCAGCGAGACCTGAATAGCAAGCGCTTTACATGGAAGAATCGTAACTTTACAGGCAAGTATACATTCTCGTACTACAATATCGACGACGGGAATAATGAGCCTATTTCGTTTGATTTCATTGTAGAGTAGTTTAGCCCTATTGCCAAGCTTAAAATTAGACGAAACCATCAACCTAAAAACAAAAAACTGTAGACGCATATGAGCAAATTGTATATGCAGGTGATAAGAAGATGTATAAAGAGTTTGTGGCTTGTACTGTTGCTATCAATCTCATATTCAGCATATTCTCAGGATACTATCTCTGTAAAGTCGCGCCCCAAGATTGGACTCGTTTTGTCTGGCGGAGGTGCTAAAGGAGCTGCTCATATTGGCGTTCTAAAGTATCTTGAGGAGGCTGGAATACCTATCGACTACATAGCAGGTACAAGTATGGGCTCTATTGTGGGCGGAATGTATGCATTGGGCTACTCGGCTGATGAAATTCTAGATACAATCAACAGCGTTGACTGGGATAGATTGATAAGTAACAATGTAGATAGGCGAGAGATATCCTATGAGGGCAAGTGCGAAAATGGCTCGCAATTACTCACTGTGCCATTCTCATTCCGAACCAATCAAGAGGAGTTGCAAGCGCGTTCTTTCAAAAACTCGCTGCCAACCGGAATCATCTCGGGAGATAATCTTATCAACCTTTTCAATTCGCTCTCTGTCGGCTACGCTGACCCGATAGACTTTAATAAGCTGCCTATACCGTTTATATGTGTCGCAACCAATATGATGAATGGAGAGGCAGAGGTGTTGAATAAGGGCTCATTTACAAAGGCTCTGAGGGCTTCGATGGCCATTCCTATTCTGTTTGACCCTATACGAATAGATGATACATTCTATGTTGACGGAGGTTTGGTAAATAACTTCCCGGCAGAGCAATGTAGGGCAATGGGTGCTGACTATGTGATAGGTGTGAGTATGTCGTCAGGTATGGAGAGTAAACCTGAGAAACTCTCTTCAATATTCTCGCAAATTAAGCAGATGAAGACGATAGTTACAGATAGGGAGGTTGAGGACTATCACAAGCTATGCGACATCTTTATCAGCCCTGATTTGAAAGGCGTGGGAATGTTGAGTTTTGATGCAGAGAGTGTCTCGCGAGTTACCCAGAGTGGTTATGAGGCGGCGGCTCAGCAGGCAGATAACTTCAATGCTCTTAAGCAGAAGATTTTTGCTGGTGGCGAAGGCTCTGTAGTTCGAGATGGCAACATCAAGCGAGCGATAAATATTGTCAAAGAGAAGGTCCTTATTTCTAAAATAGAGTTGCAGGGCGTAGATAGCAATCTTGAAAAGTGGATGCGTCGCCAATGTACTGTCAAGGTCGGAGAACAAGCCTCTAAAAGTGATATAGACAAGTCTGTGTCAATTTACTATGGTACAGGAAATTATGACAATATTACCTATACACTCCATGAGGATGCGACCACAGAGAATGGCTATATTCTGAGGTTTAATTTCGTTGAAAATTCTCCGCACGATTTTGGCCTAGGCCTTAGATTTGATTCGCAGGATATGATTTCGGTGTTGCTGCGATTAGGACTCAATAGCAACCGTATGAATGGCTTTAAGACCGATATAAGCGCTAAATTAGGTAGCAATCAGTGGCTTAAGGCAAACCTGTCGTATGGTAAGTTGCTCTATCCGAAAATTAACCTTGAGTATGTCTTCAGAAATTCGGAGATAGATGCCTATGATATGGATGAGCTGGTGATGAATATGAAGTTCTTGCAGCATAAGTTTAGGTTATATCTTTCGGAGAACTACTCGAGAGTCTTTAGCGTAGGCGCAGGTATTGAGGCGGAGCTACTCCAACCTCGAAAGGTCATGTATTCGCTCTATGATGCTGTGGATGAGGATTATCAGATGGTGGGTACACTGGGTACTTTTGCCTATTTGCACTACGATAATCTAAACAAAAAGAGTTTTGCTACGAGAGGTGTTAAGGGCGGTGTAGACTTTACGTGGAGAGATATGACCTTTGCCTCTAAGCGGGCTCATTCTTTGGGACTTGGCTCATTGACCTTTGGTGTTCAGGGTTATGTTCCGTTGATAGAGAATCGCCTTGTGATAGTGCCTCAGGCGTATGGCGGTATACTTTTTGGTAAGGGGGCTGTAAGTGGCACTGAGAGTGGTTGGAATCCAATCTTCAATGGACCTGTTCCATGCTATCCGAGCATGAATAATGTGCTTGGCGGAGCTGAAATGGGGCGATATATCGACCAGCACCTTCCGTTTATTGGCATGAACAAAATATCCTTGGCATTCAACAATCTGATTATCGGCAGAGTCGATTTCAGAGTGCGTCTTTTCAAAAAACACTACCTTACTGCTATGTTTAATTATGCCCGCTCGGCTGTCGATTGGAGTAGCTTTGTCGGAAGGGATACGGCACTGAAGTGGGATGAGATGTATAACTATAATGCTTCAAATTGGTGGGGTGCAGGAGTTCGTTACTCAATTGATACGAAGATTGGCCCATTGAGCATCGATATTAGCTCGTCAAACATTTCACGTAAGGTGAATCTCTACTTTAGCGTGGGTCACTACTTTTAGGACAATTTGATACGTTATTAGTCAGAAAAGCGAAAATCGAAAGGTTTTCGCTTTTCTGCGCTAAAGGGTACAAGAGTGCGAGAATCTGTACCATCATAATGATGTTGTATTAAAAAAATCATTAACTTTGGGCGTAAATATGTGATTTATGAAGAAGTTTTTGAAGATTTTATCCATTATTTTGGTCGCTCTGTTTGCTATTTTGCTCATTGTTCCATCGTTGTTGAGCGGTAAGATTAGCGACATCGTAAAGCACGAGGCGAATGCCATGCTAAATGCCGAGGTTGAGTTTGCCGAGCTGAATATTTCACTCTTGCGCCACTTTCCAAAGGCATCGCTATCTCTTATAGACTTTAGCGTTATAGGAGTAGACGAGTTTGAAGGTCAGACCCTTGTGGCGGGCGAGCGAATAGATGTGGCGGTAGATATATTCTCTATCTTCGGCGAGAGCTTTGAGGTTAGCAAGGTGTGGCTTCTCAGCCCCGAGATTCACGGCGTTATAGCTAAAAATGGGGTGGCAAACTGGGATATTATGAAGGGGTCAGGTGAGGCGGAGGTTGTAGCCGAGGAGCAGAGCTCTGAACCATCATCTTTTAGCTTGTCACTCAAACAGTTGGCAATTGAGAATGCGAAGGTCTACTATACGGATAACACCTCGGCAATGCATTTCCATACAGCTCCAGTGTCGCTCTATTTATCGGGAGATCTATCGGCTGCAAATACAACGCTCAACCTTAGCGCATCGGCTGCAGATATTACCTTTACACTCGGTAGCGACTCCTTTGCTTCTGGTGTTACGGCGACGTTAGATGGCTCTGTAGGTGCAGATTTGGTGGCGAATCGCTATACGCTCAGTTCACTGCAGCTTGCTGTAAACAGCGTTAAGGCAGCACTTGATGGTTGGGTGGCGCTTGAGGGTGACGATGTTGTGACAGATATTACCCTTGACTGCTCTGATAACAACTTTAAGGATATTCTCTCCCTTGTGCCAGCATTCTATACCAAAGAGTTTAAGAATCTGACTGCAGCGGGGGAGGTGTCACTCACAGGTGCGGTGAAGGGCCGCATGAGTGGCGAAAACTATCCAGCCTTTAATCTTAAGCTGAAGGTTGCGGATGGAAGTTTTAAGTATGCAGATTTGCCAAAGTCGGTTAGTGCGATAAATATTTCAGCAGTAGTAGAGAATAAGGGCGGCTCGCTTGATGCTACAAAGGTTGATGTGTCGCGTTTTGGAGCGTCATTTGGCGGTCAAAGCTTTGCGGCAACACTCAAGGCGTCAACACCGCTTTCAGACCTTAATTTTGCCGTTACAGCTAAGGGTAAGGTCGATTTGGGTGCTATAAAGGATATATACCCACTTGAGGATATGGCGCTTGCGGGTATAATTACGGCAGATGCATCAGCGTCGGGAAAACTATCAGATATTGACCGCGGAGCATACGACCGATTAGCAGTGGCTGGTCAGTTGGGTGTTGAGGGTATAGAGGTTGAGTATGGCAAGTTCCCAACTATTGCTGTAAATAGGGCGTTAGCAACTCTCTCTCCATCAAAGATGGCGCTCGAAACACTCGATATTAAGATTGTCAATAGCGACATTGCAGCAACGGGTAACCTTACAAACTATTGGGGCTATCTACTCCATGATAAGACTCTTAATGGTAAACTGGCTATTAACTCACAACTTCTTGACCTTAATGAGCTTATGGCGGCTATGTCGGAGGATGAGCAGACAGAGCAGGAGAAGAGTGCTGAGGTAAGTCCAGAGGCAGAATCTCAGCCTATGGCTGCCATTGAGGTGCCGAAAAACCTTGACCTAATGCTTGATTGTAAGTTGGCAAAGGTGCTCTATGGCAAGATGGTCATTGATAACCTCGCAGGTGCCGCCTCTGTGCGCGATGGAGTGCTATCGTTGGATAATCTCGGTATGAATATGTTTGACGGTACAGCTAAGGCGTCGGCATCATACTCTACCGTTAATAGTGACAGCCCCAGGCTCCGACTCAACGCAACTTTCAACCAAGCGTCGTTTAAGACGACAGCAGCGCAGGTTGAGATGATAGAGAAGATGGTGCCACTATTCAATCGAATTGAGGGTGCATATACTATGTCGCTTAATGCTGACATGGCTCTTGATAAGACTATGTCACCTGTGCTTAAGAGTGTGAATGGTAGTGGTAAAATCACCTCTGGCAACTTCAAACTCTCTAATATTCCGGCACTTACTGCGCTGGCTGGCAAAGTGGGCAATGGAATAAACCTTGATACTATTCAGAGCAGTGAGGCTACTGTCATCAGCTTTACCATAGAGAATGGCAATGTTATCACTAAGCCGTTTGACATCAAGCTGGGCAAGGCAAAACTTACTCTATCAGGACTGACAGGTCTTGACCAAACCATAGACTATAAGGTCGCTGTAGCCCTGCCACAGATAACCCTGCATGCAAATATTGGCGGTACATTTACCTCTCCGAAGATCGCTCTGGATACATTCAAGAGTGCCGAGGCGGTGCTTGAGAAGGCGGGCATAGATAAAGAGGAGGTTGCTCAAAAGGTTGATGAATCCAAAGAGAAACTGATAGCTGAGGCGGAGGCAAAGGCTGCAAAGGTTATTGAGGTAGCAAAAGCAGAGGCGGATAAGCTGGTAGAGAAGGCTACAAACCCAATTACTAAGATGGCTGCCAAGGCCGCTGCAGATAAGATAATCGCCGAGGCAGAGCGCAAAGCTGCACAGATTATCGAGGAGGCGAGAAAATAATTTATGCGAAAACAACAGAATGCATCAAATTTTTACTATCTTTGCAAAAGATTGTGTACAAACTTTATTTTAAAAATAAAACTTTATGATTTATTCACACGAAGTGCAGCAGATGTGCTGCGTAAAGAAGGGTGCTAATCACGAGTCTGCTCCAATTCCTGAGGAGGGCAAGTGGGTACGCGCCAAAGAGATTAAGGACATTTCCGGTCTTACACACGGTATTGGTTGGTGTGCTCCACAGCAGGGTGCATGTAAGCTTACACTCAACGTTAAGGATGGTATCATTCAGGAGGCTCTTGTTGAGACTATCGGTTGCTCTGGTATGACTCACTCAGCTGCTATGGCTTCTGAGATTCTCCCAGGTAAGACTATCCTTGAGGCTCTCAACACAGACCTTGTTTGCGACGCTATCAACACCGCTATGCGTGAGCTCTT
>JAEIGA010004896.1_pt1 | contig 20590 bp, 22 predicted proteins | sample 9270691 | NCBI WGS metagenome assembly JAEIGA01 (sample SAMN17057246, study PRJNA624740) | gut metagenome | biome: biome; isolation source: fecal sample | host: Bos grunniens | place: China: Xizang | collected 2019 | reverse complement strand
TGATCCTGTTGCGAAGCTTTCTTCTGTTCTTGACGAAATTGGACGCGACAAGAACGCGGATGTTGACGCGCTTTTATGGCGCAACGCAAATTGATTAGTCGGATGGGCGGCGTTAGTCCGCACATTCGACTAACCGATTACTGGGAAAATTTATCTGGAGTTTACCCATTTACCCATTTTTAAATATTCCTCAAAACAATCACAAACACCCTTTACATCATCCGTAAATGCTATCTGACGCCCCTTCTCCAGCCACAAAACCTTATTGCACATCATTCGGACCTGTGCAATCGAATGGGAGACTAAGATTGTTGTTGCGCCGCCTTTGATGATCTCGCGCATCTTCGCCTCGCTTTTTGCACGGAATGCGCCATCACCTACTGACAAAACCTCATCAAGAATCAAAATCTCCGGCTTGACGAGCGAGGCGATAGCGAAAGCGAGACGCGATTTCATCCCAGACGAAAGCTGCTTAAACGGACGATCTTCAAATTCCTTCAACTCTGAAAAATCAATAATATACGGATAAGTCTCATCCATAAACTTGCGAGTATAGCCGAGCATTGCGCCGCGCAGATAGGCGTTCTCTTTAACTGTTAAATCGCCATCGAACCCGCTCGCAAGCTCCAAAAGCGCCGAGACCTTACCGTTACGGGTAATGAGCCCTTCCGTCGGCTCCATAATCCCTGTTACAGCCTTTAAAAGGGTTGATTTACCAGCGCCGTTAGTCCCGATGATGCCGAGCATATCGCCTTCATTAATCTCAAAGCTGATATCCTTATCCGCCCAAAAATCAACCACCTTATATTTACCCGTAAGTCGACGCATTACCCATTCTTTAAAGCCAATATTCTTAAAATCTCCCACCCGATAACGAATAGAGACATCTTTGCAAGAGAGCATTACTTTAGCATTAGACATAATCTGGATTCTACCTCACAACTTCCCAATAACCATTTTTAGCGGCTCCTATACGACGAATATTACCAGCTTCAGCAAGTTCCTTCATTCGCCTTGCGACTGTTCGACGCGGCACACCTAACAGGTCTGACAATTCATCGTAACTGACAAAAGGATCAGCCTTTAGGTTGGCGATAATTTGCAGTGCCAACGATTCGCCATTTACAGGATTTACAGTGCCAATTTTGCCAACTACATTATATATCGCATCGGCTTTTTCGCCAATTTCTTCTATTTCCGAAATACGGCTTTGCAAAAACTTCTCAATCGCGCTCAGCCTATCTTTCGGCAAGTTGTAATATTTATGCCGCTTAAAGCGAAATCCTTTCAATGTCTTCATTCGCTCAAGCATAGTCTTTGTGATACCGCCCGGGAAGCCGAGCCACTTTGAATAGAGCGCAGGTTTTACTCTCGAAACATATTTTGTCAAATCCCAAAACTCGTCAAGCTTATCGCCAGGACGGTTAAGCGCAAGGGAAAAAAGCCCGTAACCGTTATCAAATATGGGAGCGACTCCCGCTATTTCATTCTTATCATTATCAACCAAATATCCAAAATTGCCGAGATGCCGGTCGGTATTAAATATAAGCGCATCAAAAAAGAATATGTCGGCAAAGTGCTCATCATTCAACGCCTCATCAACACTCAAAATTCTCCCTGCAGGCAAATACCCGAACTTATCACTCGTAAAGATATTGCAAGTTGAACAAAGATAACCTTTAAACTTATTGAGCGAATATTCAACATGATTAAGCCCCATCGCAGCTGCTATCTGCGAAGCATAATACTCCGAATAAGGCTCAAATCCCGTATTGGCCGCGCCTTCCGTCCCTGACTTAAAGAGACAAACCTTTCCATTTATTCTACGCCAACATTTCGCAAGCATTCCGTTTGTCGAAAATTCCGGCGATGAAATCCAATCAAGATGCTCAATTGACGATCCCATTCCATTAAAAGCAGTGAGTGCGATCGCATGGGAAAATTCATTATCATAAAGATTGCAATCTTTCCACGTTCCCTTGAAGTCGTTCGGAACAACCCAATGAACATCATTCAGTGATAAACCGCGACAAATCTCAATAATCCCTCGAACATTTCGCGCATCAAGCCCAGTTGCCGCCATCAGCGCGTCTATATTACGACGATTGCGCGGCACTACACGACGAGACAACCACTTCCAAAGGTTTTCGTCAGAAACCTCGCCTTTAAAATCAAGCGGCAGAAAACGACGATTTTCTTCACTAACCGAGACAATACGAACTCCTTGCGGCTCACCCCACTCAAACTGCAACAGTTCTTTATCTCGATGCTTAAGAATCATTTCTCGTACCTTCTCCCTCGTACCTTCTTACACATAATAAAGAAACTTTGTATTATACCGCTTATACATAAACATACCGACTAATAGCGCAATAACTGCGAATCCAGCCAAGGCTAAATGCGTCTCCCACGATGGCACTGTACCGCCAAGAACAATTTCTCGAAAATACGAAATATGACGATAAACAGGATTGCACGCGAATACTAGCTGCATATTAGGAGGAAAGTTATCTATCTTATAAAATATAGCAGAACCATACATTAATAACTGAAGAAAAACACCCCAAAGATAATCGATATCTCTAAAAAAGATAAATAACGCCGAAAGAATCAAGCCAATACCAATGCTAAAAAGAAGCATCGTAAAAATCGGATAAACGAGAAGCAAAAACTTCCAGGTAAAAGTAATATCATCCATCCAACAAAAGAAAAAGAATACAACGAGCGTTAATGCAAAGTTAATTACAGTCTGGACACTCCCCGCGAATAAAAACAAATACTTAGGCACATTTACCTTGGTAAATATCGCTGCATTACCATAAAGGCTACGCATGCCATGATTTGTCGACTCGGAAAACCAGCTAAAAAGCAGGTTGCCGCAAAAAAGATAAGTGGTAAAATGCTCTATATTCTGCCCGAAGAACTGCTCAAAAACAATCTTCATCACGAGAAGCGTCAGAAGCGGCATCAGCATACTCCATCCCATACCGAGAATAGTGCGCTTATATTTCTTCTTGAAGTCTCGCTTGACAAGCTCCTCAAACAAAAACTGATACTGTTTTAAGTTTTTAAACATTACCATTCCTCATCCCCCCCCTCGTACCTTCCCCCTACATCTCCTCCACAAGCTCTTCAACAATCGTGCGCTTTTCGGACGAGAAGGACATAGCGATAAGAGTTATGCGCTTACCTGAAAGCGCGTATTTGCCCGCGTAGTCTTTGCCCTTAATTTGCTCCATCGCCTCTATAGCCGGCTTATCGAGCTTAAACTCGATGATATAAATATCATTCGGCAAATCAACAACCATATCGATACGCCCGTCGTTAGTTTCAACTTCTCCAAACACGCCGACACCAAGAGCCTTTAAGACGACATAGACAATCGCCTGCCACATCTGCTCATTTTGTCTGTCGGTGAGGTTGTACGGAATATTCCGAAAAAAGACCTTCAGCGCGGTGATAAATTTAGCGACATCGTGCTTGTAAAGCGCTTCAGCGGCCGCAATCTGCGCCGATTCTGCGGTAGATGGTTCGAGCCCCGTATAAGCAGGCGCCAGCTTTGTGATAAACGAATTCTGAACCTCAAGATTCGGAAAGCCGAGATCGTATTTGCGCAATGCTCCAAACTGATAAAAGCCTTTGATCGTCAAATAACCCGTCTGATACAAAAGTGTCGTAATATCGGGCTTGTCGGGCTCGTACGTATCAAGCCGCTCCTCCGCAATATTAACTGAGGCAAAATTGAGAGGATGGTTTTTAAGAATGTCGATCAAAAATGTCGGCACGGCCGTTGATGACCAATAAGTCTTCAACTCCGTATCACGAAGACAAAATCCAAGCGACACTGGATTAATGACAGGTTCAGCAGAATGATGGAACCTATATCCATCATACCATTTGACGATTTCAGTAAATGCCTCATCACTCGAAACACCCAAAGTTTTCGCAAGTTTCTCAATCCAATCTGGGAAAAACCTTTTTACCTCATCGTGCGTATACCCGAGAAGTGTCGCAAACTGAGCACTCATTGATATATCGATGAGATTATTGAGATCAGAGAAAATCGAAACTTTTGAAAACTTGCTGATGCCTGTGATGAACGTAAAGCGCATCAAGCTCTCTTTCGTCTTAATGACGGAATAGAAAGATTTAAGGGCATCGCGAAACTTTATTACCTCGGGCGTATTAAGAGTTCCTAAAAGCGGCTTATCATATTCGTCAACAAGCATTACAAACTGCTTGTGGGGCGATTTCGCCGCCAATGCTTCGCACAGTCGCGTAAAGACAATGGATGGAATAGAAGAGGCATCAACTTCAACATCCAATTCTTTAGAAAGCGACATCAACTGATTCAGAAGCTTCTCTTCAAACTCCGCAATCGTCGGAGCCTGCATCGACCCCATATCAAGATGTAAAACGGGATATTCCTTCCAATCATGCTCCAACGAATCAATAGCAAGTCCCTTAAAAAGATCGCGCCGTCCCTGAAATAATGACTTGAATGTTGAAACAAGAAGCGACTTGCCGAACCGACGCGGCCGTGACAGGAAAAACTGACTGCCGATAGAATCATTTACGAGCGGATATAACACTTCTGTCTTATCAACATAAGTGTACCCTCGAGTTATCAACCCTTCAAAGTTATATGTATCTGTCGCTATCGGTCTCATCAGTAAATATTATACCATATTAACATGCGCCTTTTAATGTAAGAACCGAAAAAAACGTTCTAATCAAAATCCATATATCCATCCAAGGAGACCAATTTAGAACGTAATAGACATCAAATGCCACGCGCTCCTCGTAACTCGTATCACTCCGTCCAGAACACTGCCATAAGCCCGTAATACCAGGACGCACCGAAGCGAAAACAGGGTAATTATCGCCATAATACTTAATCTCGTCCTTTACTATCGGCCGCGGCCCAACAAGCGCCATCTCCCTTTTGAAAACGTTAATAAACTGCGGCAATTCATCAAGTGACGTCTTTCGCAAAAGCTTTCCCAAATGCGTAATGCGAGGATCTTTTTTCAGTTTAAAATTTGCTTCATACTCTTTTTTCAACTCAGGTTTTTCCTTAAAAATCACTTCCAGCCTTTGCTCGGCATCGGCATACATCGACCTAAATTTATAAACCTCGATTTCTCTCCCCTTTTTACCGAGCCTCTTGGCTTTATAAAAAACCGGACCTTTGCTCGTCAATTTTATAAGAACCGCTATAAGCATCATCACCGGCAAAGCGAGCGAGAACAGAACAATCGAGGCGATCGCGTCTAAGAGATCCTTCTCCCATCTAAGCGCCTTCATGCGGGACTGATTTATCATTTCTAAACCGCCGACTTGACCTATCGCCACCGCATGCGCACCGAACACCGGAAAAATCTCCACCCGGGGAAGGTATTCGATGTAGTTGAACCATGTGGAAAAGTCCCGCAACTGTGCCCGGAAAAGTCGCTCGTTTTGACAAGCCAACATAATTTTTACATCTAGTTTTTTTGCCAATGGAAGGATATCGCGAAGTTCATGTTCCCCTAATTTTACTTTTATACTCAAGCCAATATACGGATTACATCTGAGATTTGACTCGATACGTCTGGCAACGATGCCGTCACCAACCAAAATAACCGGAATCTGAAAAATACCCGCCTTAAAAATCAACAATCTAATCAAATTTCTAAATGACTGAGAAAACAATCCCGTCAAAATTCCTGATAGTCCTATAATCAACCGTGAATACTCCAGATTATGCCGAGTAAAACCAAGAAAACTCATCAATAATAAATGCGAAAACACTGAAGAGGCAAAAAGCCTACGAAACTCCTCAACAGGTGGAAGCGGCATCGCAGGATACATCCAATTACCATGATAGAGCCGGCAAACGGCATTAAGAAATATATATAGCGGAAATATCGGCCAAAGTCTCCAATAAATCGAAAGTTTATACTGGCCAAATCCTAAAAGATAGTAACACCAAACCAAAGCTCCGCCTACAATAAAAAGAGCAAGCGCATCGGTCAACGCCAATGCGACAACACGGCAACGACCTGAGTTTGAAAAAAAGTCAAAAAGACGCTTTTTCAAACTCATTACATTGCTTTCTAATAACTCACTACTCATTTCGCCCATATTATATCAAAGTACTACTTGTCAGCACAATACAAACAAAACGTCCGCTTCTTTTTCTTGCCAAATGTCTTTTTTGCAAGCAACTTCATTCCCTTAAGAGGTTCCACGCCTTCCGCCAAAAGTGCATAATCTGGCTTTTCGTGTTTGCGAATAGCAGGCGCAGGCGAATACCAGCGTCCATTTACTTTTTGCACCAATAAAGCTCCTGGAGAATGAATTATCGGGCGCAAACGGGAATGATATCCTTGTACAGTAAAAAAACGCTCTTTATCAATTAATGGCCCTTTCCAATCGTTACGAATAATCTCTGCGGCCCATTCTGCGGCAAGCATTTGAGCATTACGCTTGGATTCAACAAACTGGTGCTTCATTATTCGCCACATTGAAGTTCCTCCCGTAGCCACAAGCCAAAGTGCGCCAGCACATATAACACCAATCCTCCATCGCCCAGAAAGCGCACGAATCAACGCAACAACCGACCATGCCGCCCATCCATATAGAAGTGTCAATGCAGCCTGATGATAGCGCAATATCCAGGTCAAATTCCCATTTTCTCCTACAAACATCTGCAGTTGAACAAGAAAGATATTTAATGCGACAAAAACAAGAATCCACCATTCACGAGCCGACATACGGCGAGAATAAAAGCGGTGAACAACCCCAATTAAAGCAACTGCCAATACTAAATTCTGTGTCATAGGAAGCCTTTCAAAAAAGCGATGTACTGCGGTGCTGGAACAAACCAGCCTGTATATGACCATACCATAAAACACACAAGCGACATAGCACTAATAAATGCTATTGGTGATGTGATAGCTACATTCCAAAAACGATTTCTTATAGCCATAACAAATGTCGATGCACACATGACTGCCGCCGGAAGAAAACAATCAATCTTAAGAGTCACTAATATAAATAAGCCGCCCGCCTGCAACCAGGCAGAGGGCTTACGGTCCATCATACGTAAAAAGCCAAGCAACCAAAGGGCAATACCTAAAATACGACCGGTATCACGCAACCCATTCATCGCATCGCCGGAAATCCGCGGGAGAACAATTAGAATTCCAACGCTTATCCAAGCCACAGTTGAGTCGCCAAACAACCGCCGCATTACAAACCAGTAAGGAATAACAGATAAACCCATAAATACCGCACTCATAATTTGACAAGATGTCTGACCTGAACACCCTATGAGCCACGTCAATGACCCTGTCAATACTTGAAATAACACGCAAAAACGCGGATGAAACGACTCATACCAATCTCCACGCGCGAACGCTTCCGCCATCAATGCATACCGAGCTGCGCAATCAGGGTTCTCTACGGGATAAAAAAGAACCGCAAGTGTTGCTACAATTGTTGACGTCACTAGAGCACACAACAATAAAAATTTTGTATTTTTTTCAATCATTTTTTACCACCTTGATATTTGTTTCCCACTTGTCAAGAATATATGAACGACTATAATTCTTTTCACAATACCCTTTACTTTGAACGCCTATTAATTTGCGATATTCAGAATCAGCCATTAACTTTCTCAAAGCCGCTACAAATTTCTTCGGCTTAACAACTTCACCACATCCAATCCAATCGTGAATCGTCAAAGTGGACTTTGCGAACATCGCAGCATCAATAATTGTCAATGGGAAGCCTTCCGTCTTAGATGGGAATGCCACGAATGCGCATTTGGCATAAGGCTCGAAAAGATCGGCATAACCTTTAAATAAAATGCGATTCGCGAGCCTCTTAAGCTCAATGCGTTTTAAAAGCGCCGCCTCGTCCTTCGCTTTACCGCGCCCGTAGACATGAACCCGCCAATCGGGAAATTCATCGGCGACTTCCGCAAACGCATCGACAAGAAGCGATTGATTCTTATCGGCATTTATCGCCCCTGGGCAAAGAATTGTTTTTTCCTCTGGCAACTCCTTCGCTCGCTCTTCAAAGCTACTCCAGTTTCCAATGACCGTAATTCTTTCTTTGGAAACGCCGATTAGTTTTTGCAGAGTCTCAACATGAGCCTCTCGCAGCACCTGAAACGCAGCAGCCTTTTTAAGTGCCGCCTTTATCACACGGTTGCGACGCCAACGCTTTATCCAATGGCGAAACGGATACTTAGGATCCGTATGGAACTGCTGAACAATCGGCGGCAAGCCATCAACTTTCGCAAGATCAAGAATCTCATTCGTGCCCGTAGAAATGATAACATCGTAATCACCGCATACCTTCACCGCAAATTCCGACTTATCAAAAAGCGTCACCACATGCCCGCGCTCCGACAAACCAGCGGCAAGATTCTTTACCGCGATATCAGCCCCGCGGTTATTAGCGAACGTATCTTTATAAATACCGATTTTCATATTTTCCATTTACCGCGCGTTGCGAGGAGGACGCTTTTCCAAGTCTCCAGTCCGCGAGGGATAATCTGACGATGAATCCGATAGTGATCCGTTTCAACCGGTCGCATCTTCTTTTTCATAGCCGCCGCGTATTTATAACCAGCGGCTTTAAGAAGTGATACTATTTCCTCATTCTCGCCACCGCGAGGATAGGCAAAGCTCACAATTTTATGACCTAACACCGACTCTAACCACGCCTTATTCTCAACTATTTCATGCTTAGCTTCTTCATGAGACACTTTCGTAAGTGTAGTATGACCCGCAGTATGCCCGCCTATCTCAACAAGTCCACTCGCATCCATTTCTCGAATCATATCTGCTGTGAGATACGAAGCAGTTGACGGAATTGGATCTTCCATTGACCACCGCTCCCTTGGAAAATTCGGATTACCTCGATTAGTAACAAAACATGTAGCAGGACAATTCAATTCCTTAAGTATCGGAAAAAGTACCGTATAGTTATCTATGAACCCATCATCAAATGTAAGCGAAACGGTGCGTGCATTGCCATGCTCAATAGTCTCAACGAATGTCTTAAATACATAACCCGCCTTACGCATCGCTTTTATGAAGTTGCGCAATTCATCAGGCCGAATAGTGTTATTAGGACAGCACGGATCTACCGCATCTTCACCGACGCTATGGAGCATGACAAATGACGGAACCTTCCATCTCGGCCACCACCAGAGATTCCTCCAAGGGAGAAACTGTTCAAAACTCTGCATAAGCGTCTTAAACCATTTATGGGAATAACATTTTTAAAACCGCAAATCCAAACCGCTCCAAACACGCCCCTGGTACTGTCGTATACCATTTTCTATCAATCCCTTGATCCGAGGCAGACACAATTCAACATCTGACCAATCCAAATCACCGAAATCAGCAATATCATATTGCCACCATTTTAATTCCAGAAGCTTTGCTATGATTTCTTCATTAAAGCGATATTTGATGATTTTCGCAGGAACTCCACCCACAATCGCGTAAGGCGGCACATCCTTAGTCACCACAGCTCCAGCAGCTATAATCGCTCCATCTCCAATTGTTATACCATCTATCAAAGTAGCACCTGTACCAATCCATACGTCGTTACCTATCGTAGTTCGCGGATTAGCATCAAACCTCCGAATTGGAACGCTTCTTGCTCCTTTGACATGACCTGAAAGATATTGCCTCGATGAAGTAGACAGCCAGTCAACAGGATGCTCAAACATCCCAATATTTACGCCGTATGCAATAGAGCAATACCTACCGATATCAACATTTCCAATATATCCCTCATACCTGCTATCCGTCAAAACTGTAAATGCACCTACGGATATATGACTTTTCAAATTGCAAGCGCGCGAAATAACACATGGGGCTTCCAACGAAACTTCTCTACCAACCTTTACAACTCCGCGAGGCAATGTAATCCCTGTTTTCCGCGAAAGCAATTTACGCAAAGGACCTATATTAAATATACGAAAACTCATAACTTCCTTTTTGTCTTATGCTCTGGACTTATTAAAATACGCACCCTGTGATTTCAATTTCTCATAATGTTCTTTATCGCGCCAAGCAAACACTTTCGCGGGATTGCCGCCGGCAATGGCGCAAGGAGGAATCTCTCCGTGAACTACGCTTCCGGCCTGAATAATCGCGCCTTCGCCGATTTTTGTACCAGGAAGAATAAGCACATTCATTCCTATCCAAACGGCATCCCCGATCTCAACATCCTTTACTCTATATCCAACGCCGTATGGCAACATCTCTCCTTCATATTCATGACTTTGGGTTTGAATAATAACATTAGGTCCAGTAGAAACATAATTGCCGAACTTAACTTTCCCACCGCCTAAAACACTCACCCCGCCTAATATCGCGCCTTCGCCAATTTCAGTCAGTTTTGTAAGTCCACACCTCGCGGTGGCAACAAACCCTTTTCCGTGAACCTTTACCTGACTCCTTGCATAATGCGTCCAAAATGCTATAACCAATTTTCTCCTCGCATTTTTTCTAAGCCGAGTTGTCGGCATAAAAAAGGAAAGCACTTTTGCGATAAAGACAACCATATATCAAAAATCCTTTGCCTGTTTTATCTTTCTCTTGTAAATCGGAATACCCAAAAGATATTTGACTACAAAAGATCGTGTTTTAATCCTTTTATACACCATCGCAATCGCCGAATAAACAATGGGCATTAAATTTCTATTTATTCTGCTATAAATTTTACTCAATAGCGCCACATCGCCCCAAGTGTAATTTTTGTCAGGGAGGAATGGTCCTTTATATCGAATCACATTCCCGGCGATACTGTACTTACACTCTCTTGGCAAACGCATGTCACTTTCTGTCGCAAGCAAGCAAAAATCAGCATTGGGAAATTTTTCACCCATTTTCTTTACCGCCAAAACCAAATCCTCATCCGAAGTTTCTATTTCATAACCGCTCCATATACATAACACTCTATGAGCATGCTGCAGTCGGGTAATAAGTCTTGCGATTCTACGGTCATACTTACTCTTCACTTCCGGAAAACTTTGCTCTAGCGGAATCATTGCCGGAAAATCATGATAAAACTTAAATCCCGATTTCTTATCATGATAATAATCGTGCTTGGGGTCGCCACCTTCCATTTTTGAAATCTTCACGAGATTTTCTCTCTCCAAGAAACCCGAGAAATTATTAAGCAGCAAATCGACTCTGTCTATAAGAGGCACATTACACACCCAATCAAAAGGGGATGACATATCTCTTAATTTAAATTTACGTAAATACATGGCTGCGGCGCAATTTTCGCCAAGACTAAAAACAAAATCAAATTTTTTCCCGAAAAGCATTTATTTTCTCCTTGAAAATACAATCCCAAATATGTTAAACAAAATTTGAGGAATGGAATATTTTGCAAAATTACGCCCCTCATAAATCCGTGACTGATATTTCTTAATTCCACTTTTTATTTTTGCATTAACCTCATCTAACACTAATGGCATTTTACTCCAATCAACATTCCCAAAATCTGCGATATCATATTTCCACCATTGGATCTTAAGCAATTGACACACTACATCCTCACTAAATCTATATTTAATTACACGCGCTGGCACCCCTCCGACGATTGCATAAGGGGGTACATCTTTCGTCACGACAGACCCTGCTGCAATAATCGCGCCATCCCCAATATGCACACCCGACATTATAACAACATGATCTCCAATCCAAACATCATTCCCAATCTCCGTCATTCCTGCCTCACCAGAAAACTCTTTTGTCGCCACTTTTGTGCCAGTGTGTTGCGACCAATTACAATAATTTTCAAAATACTGACGGGGGTGAATTGAGAGCCAATTAGTGGGATGTTGGGGAAGGCCAATGTCTACATGCTTAGCTACCGAACAATAGCGCCCGATTTTAAGATTTCGTATTCTTCCATCTTCCACATCTCCATCGAATGTGGTAAATGCACCCACTTCAATATGCGTTTTACAATTTACCGCGCCAGTTATCCTGCAAGGCGACTCGAACTTGCACCCCTCAAATATCCGAACCTTATTAGCAAGAAAAGCAACTCCTGTATCTCGCTCTACTATGTCTCTGAAAAACCTATTTAATCGCAATACTGTATATGCACTCATCACATCTCCTTCCTACGAAAGACTCTTATACCACAAACCAAATAGCGTGTTACTTGTTTCTTAGTATACTTAAAATAGAAAAAGCCTTTGATATGCCCCAAAATAAAGCTTAACGCATTAGACTTATAAGGTGACTTTAAAAGATACTTAAGGTAAATTGGCCAAGTTGTATTTTTCCAGATATTGCACCAAGGCTTTAAAGTAAATCCTGGGAAATGCCAAATTTTCACATTACGACGGAATGGGGAATATTGAGCAGTCTCATTCCATACCCGATCTATTTCATATATATCACCTTCACAAACCAAATTCATTATATCCAAATCTATAAAAGAAACTTGATTCCCATACTTTTCAGTAGCAGATATCCACCTCTGAGATGTTTTTTCTTCTCTCATCCGTTCGAGATCCATAACGAGAAAACCCGTAAAAAAATACGGCGAGTTAGGAGAAAAGCCTAAACGAACTATATCATTTTGTTGCCCAGCTTGTTCTCCCTCACAATTTCTCACTGCCGCCATTATTTTTCCCGCCAAGTCCACTTCCCAAATCTCTCTGATATCGGATCTACATATAACATCGACATCTGAATATATAGTCCTAATTTCATCGCAAAGCAAATCAGGCAAGCAATATCTAAAATATGTTTCTACTGTAACATGCTCAAGATACAAAGGTATTGCAAATTTTTCAAAGGTATTGGCATCCAACAAATGAAACTTTATTTCGCAATTCGTATACATTGACTCCAATTTACGAATCTGCGCCTGATTCTCCTTAGAAATATTCCTATGTAAAACATGAAATACAAACTGAGAATCAGAATTATTTACGAGAAAACTCGTAAGTACCACAGCTAAATGCTGCGAATAATTATCTGAAACTGAAAATGATATGGAAATTTTTTCTTTCATTACTTCTGATGCTGCATATCACAAAGTTTACGATAATTACCATTCTTAGCGTACAATTTATCATGTGTGCCGCGCTCTACAATTTCGCCGTGATCCATCACTATAATTAAATCAGCATTACGAATCGTAGAAAGTCGATGGGCGATTGCGAACACAGTACGATCCTTCATAAGATTCGTAAGCGCATCCTGGACGAGGCGCTCGGTAACTGTATCAAGTGCGCTTGTAGCCTCATCGAGAATAAGAATCGGAGGATTACGGAGAGTCGCGCGAGCTATAGCAATACGTTGTCGCTCACCACCCGAAAGAGCCAAACCCTTCTCTCCACAAAGACGGGAATATCCATCAGGCTGCGACATAATAAATTCATGAGCATTAGCGAGTTTCGCCGCCGCCATCACTTCCTCATGAGAAGCATTAGGCGATCCATACTTAATATTCTCTTCAATCGATTCGTTAAAAAGCGTCGTTTCTTGCTGAACAGAGCCTATTAAACTACGAAGATCCGAAATTCGAATATCTTTTAAATCAACTCCGTCCATACTCACATTACCTTCACGAGGATCAAAGAACCTCGAAAGCAATGCACTCATCGTTGACTTACCACTTCCAGTTGTACCAACTACTGCCACGAAACTACCCTTGGGAATTTCGAAACTGGCCTTACTTACTGCATCTTGATCTGCCGTATCGTATTTGAATGATACATTGTTAAAAACAATTTTCTCATTAAAAGTATTCTTAGCAACCGCATTAGGATTCTCTGAAAGCGCCATATCTACATCCATCAACGACCAAATACGCTGCAATGACGCGCGTCCTTGCTCAATTTGAACCTGCAATTTCGAAAGCTGCTTTAACGGCTTATAAATCAAAAGAAGCGGCGCTAGCATAGGAAGAATATTAGCTAAAGTAACATTGGCGAAAAAGCACCACACTATAAACGCACAAATGAGAAAGATTCCAACTGTTTCAACCGAAGGTCCGACAAACAGCCCTAACCTTACGGCGCGAAGAGTTGATTTCAAAAGATTTCTGTTCGTATCAAGATATTTATCGTTCTCAAACTCTTCGCAATTATACGCCTTTACCGCCTTGATACAAGTTAATATCTCGTGCATTCTAGATCCGACGACGGAACTGCGCTCCAATGATTTACGAGACCACTTACGAATGGCTTTTGAAAGCATCACGACGGGCACCATAAACAAAGGAAAACCTATGACAATAATAGCTAAAGTAGGTAGCATTTGATTCGTAATCGCGAACCAAATAATAAAACCTACCGAAATTAAAATCTCAAACGGAGCTTGAGCTAACTCCATCAACATCGTCTGAATTATCATCTGAACCATTGCGGGATCGCCTGTCGCACGCGACATTAATTGGCCAACATCAATTCGCCCGTGAAACTGCATTGACTGTTTTTGGATATGTCTAAGCATATCCACTCTTAAATCCGCTACAACGTATGAGCCCGCCCAAGTTAAACAATAATTCGAAAGGAACAATGTGGCTAAACGCGCCAATGCCACAAGCGGAACTACCAAGACGACGATTAATACCATAGCCCCACCCATCGCGCCAGACTCATCCTGCACTTTAATACCGACCTTTGATGCTAAGCGCTCAACTTGTGGATACCACGACGGCAACTTAGAAGCTTTTTCGATTTGGCGCTCAAACTTATTCTTTGAGGGCTTGAAACTATCTAATTCCTGAGATATATTTTTCTCTTGAGTTACTACTATTCTTGTTTCGTTCTCACTCACTTTTTCCAAAGTCGGCTGAATCACCTGAAAGAGCGGCAAAAACGTACCAGCCGTAAGCATACCGCAGAAAACGCCAAGGAAAATTCGCATTTTGTACTTTTTAGCATACTCCCAAACGCGACCATAAGCTTCCTTGGCAGAGTAATCTCGATCAAAAAACTCTTTTTTATATTCGCTCATCTTTTAAAAATCCTTCTCAAATCATCTTTTAAATGAGAATAGCCATCACTTAGAGCAACAAAAATATTTCTTTTTCTAAGTGCTTTTCGCTCATAAATCCTAATAGGTCGCTTAGCTTCAACAGGAGTTATTTTTTGATTTTTATTCTTTTCGATAACTTCTATAACCTGTGCAAAAAAATTGTATCTCCCTAAAATCAAGCGCTTCGCTTCCAAAACAGCATCACGTCTTTTCTCATATTCATTATTGGCGATTGCAGATTTTATAATTTCGGCTGCCGCTTTAGGATCATCAATCGGAATTGGAATAAAAGACTCCTTTGGAAAAACCTCATCTACTATCGGATCTCCCGCATAAAACGGTAAACATTCAGCTAAAAATGCGTCAGCTAACTTTTCAGACCAATGATGCTCCCCAATATGATTCTCGATCGTCACATGATATTTATATGGTTCTAAAACTTCATACTTCTTTTCAAATGGCTTAATCCCTTTACCATACCAATCCATACCATCAATCATCTGACTTAACTGATTCGCCAATTCATATCTCGCAACATGCTTAGTATGCGCCATCTTTTTAGATGAGCTTATAACTGATATCAATCTACTTTTAGGCGGCAAAACTAAATTATCATACTCTCGATAATCTCTACCGATAAACCAAAAATAATAGCCCCTACCTAGGTGATAATTCGGATGCTTCTCCGCTTCAAAAGGACGATTCGTTAGAAGATGGCCAAATTGCCTCGTATAAGCGCGAGAATAATTTTTTATGCTTGTTGGCTCAGTAGTTGCTAAAATTGTGCATTCTTTAGGGCATTTAAGCTCTTCACAACCGTTCTTAAAAGTCCCTACATTGCCTGGAGGCATCTCATCGTAAACTATAAGCCAATCATAATCAGTGCACGAAGGATCATATACAAACTCATACCCAGGGCAATATTCAAAGCCCTGGTACCCTTCAATCATCACTCGCGCTACTGTCTTTATTCTCATTAGCTACATTATATTCAATATTTCTTCCAAAGCTCCTTCACCCACAAGCAAGGCTTAACCCATGTATTTAAATGTTTACCTTTATAGCCATTAATTGCATCATCTGGTGTAGGGCGCCCATGAAAACATAAAATCTTCGCATTTTTCGCTCGCTTAGGCTGCATAAACAAATTAAACGGAAAAATCCTCATACAAGATCTTTTAAATGACTGAACCCAATCATTAGGCCACCAATTAACATTCTTAAGTCCGACAGCATGAGTCATATAAGCCTGTTCAGTACGAAAGTATTTTTGTTGAACAGCGATATCCATTTCAGCTACAAATTTCTCATACACATAATTCATCTTACCAGCTTCAAATCGAAAACAAGATGAATTACCAATTTTGGGTAACCCCCTGAAAATGCGTTTACGAAGCTCTATCCAGTTTCTTATAATACAAAACTCACCAGGTTTAAAATCGAAAAAGTCATCCATTTTACCTACAATTATCTGATCAATATCCAAGAATAACGTAGGTCCTTTTAAATTGGCGAATCCATCCTTAAAAACCATCAGTTTAACAAAAATATTAGGCCACGAATACTTCCATCCCATAGGAGCTATAGGGAATGGCTGTGCATCTATACCTTCATCTAATCCATCCGCATTATCAGTAACACATACAAAACGAAATTGACGATGAATATTATTTTTAACTCCGCGATATAATTGATTTACATATTCAGGACCATAAGCCTTACCCCATTTTAAACACAATATATTTACACACTCATTATTCATAATCAATCCTTCAATACCGCCTTAGCCTTTTCGTCTGGAATATTCCTAAAGAAATTGTAATTAAGCACCCATGTCGAAGGATGACGGCGGATGATGCGTTCGAGGCCACATATGCACTTTTGCGTCATACCGCGGATATCACGGGCATCCTCAGGCTTATAAGATGCGACCACCTCACAGCGATACCGACCGTCTTTGAGTGGACGCGACCATGCTACGACAATTGGAGCCTTCCCTTTAGCGCTAAAGAATGCAGGTGCGGCAGAAACTGGAATCGGAACCCCGAAAAACTTAGCCCATACGCCGCCATCCCAAGTATCAACCACTTGATCGACTAAAAGGCCTAAGGACTTACCTTCCTTAAGACCCTGCATAAGCGGACGAAACGCTCCATTGGCGTGAACAATCTCTTGGCCGATCGACGTGCGAGCTTTCATGAGAAGCTTGGTCATGCCGCCTGTACCGATGTCCTTAGCAACCGACATCATCTGATGACCCTCCAAAAGCGCAAGCTGAGAGAGAATCTCCCAACATCCAATATGCCCCGAAACTGTAACGGCTGGCTTGTTCTCGGCGAGAAACTTTTTGCCTGCCGCCGACATTTCTCCCGCCTCTTTCACTCGCTCTACGGCGTTTCGACATGTCCAGAACGCGTGCCCTACCGTGCGCGCCATATTACGGTAGGAGCGGCGGATGATCTTCTCTTCCGCCTTCGTAGGATCATAAACCTTGACCGGTCGCAAAATGCCATCGCACTTTATCTTGCCATAAATGACTCTTAAGTTGGCGAGCGCTCTCCTGCGTCCCTTATCGTCAAAGCGATACATCACCGCCGACATGAAATCACAAAACCTAAGCATCGCTTTACGCGGAAGACTCGAAAGAACAAGAATACCTACGCCTATCCCGAGCCATTCGAGAGGCCTACGCATTTTTCGCTTAAGAATTTTTCTTGTTCTTTTCTGTATCATTCTTTCTTCAGTACCGCCAAAGCTATTTTCGCAACATTATATCATATCTAAGGAATTTTATCCCCCATTATGATATACGCATTCAATTTTTTCGGCCAAGAAGTGATGTCGTTAATTTCTCAAGAAAACTCGTATCGCCTTTTAGCCGTTTAAGAGCATTTATCGCCTTTTCCGTGGCCTCTGACGCGAGTGTCTGAGTCTCATCTTTTGAATACGCCCCGTCTCCATCTAGTAGATCATCTTGGTATTGAAACGCGAGCCCGAGATTGCGGGCAAATTCACCAAGAATCACAACTTCTTCAGAAGCCGCCCCAGCCGCAAGCGCCCCCATCTTAGCTGCGGCAATAAAAAGATCGGCTGTTTTATGCTCATATACAAACTCTGCAAGATCGGCTTTTCCTTCACAAGAGGCGCCCTCAAGACAAAGATCAGCGACCTGCCCCTCAACGACCCCGACGCCCTTTTCACCCAACTCGTCTATTATCTGAGCGACATTCCTCGGAGCGCGTGCCGCCGTACGATACGCAAGCGCCAAAAGCGCATCCCCGACAAGGATGGCGTTCGCCTGCCCGTACTTAGCCCAGACTGTCGGCTTTCCGCGGCGCTCGCGATCATTGTCCATCGCAGGCAGATCATCATGAACCAAAGTATAATTGTGAAGAAGCTCTATCGCCGCCGCAGGATAAACGGCATCTTCCATCTTTCCTCCGACCGCCTGCGCGGAGAAAAGGCACACAAGAGGACGGATACGCTTACCACCGGTGCCGACGGCGTAACGCATCGCCTCTTTCAGCAACGCCGAGCGGCCCTCTATCGGCAACATCACCGAATCAAGGACCTTTTCAAAATACTCAAGCGTTTCTTTCATTTGCTCAATTCACGCCTTCTTGATCTTAACCCTACGGCCTTCTATTTCGTAAGCTCCAGACGCGATTATTCGCAAAGCTTCAGGATAAGCAATATGCTCCTGAACCTGAATCCTCGCATGAAGCGACTCGGGCGTATCGTCTTCTAAGACAGAAACTGCCTTTTGCACAATAATAGGCCCCGTATCAGTCCCGGCATCAACGAAATGAACCGTAACGCCAGCCACCTTACAGCCGTAGTCAAGAGCCTGCGTCCAGCCGTGAACCCCAGGAAACGCCGGCAGAAGCGCCGGGTGTATATTTATCACGCGATTTGGAAACGCCGCTAAAAGCGTAGGCTTCACGATTCGCATAAAACCGGCAAGAACGACAGTATCGACACCGGCCTCTTTGAGCCACTTGATTGCGCGCTCTTCAGCCTCGCCCTCAAGTTTCGTCTTCCAAGGGGCGCAGTCAAGATAACGATTTTCTATCCCATGCTTCGCCGCACGCTCAAGAATTTTCGCATCGGGAAAATCCGCAAGGACAAGCTTTATCTCGGCGTCGAGCTCGCCTGCGTCAATCGCATCAACGATTGACTGCATATTCGAGCCCGCGCCTGAGCCTAAAACCCCTAATTTGAGTTTAGCCATCAGCCTCTCGCTTTTTTAAGGCCTTCGAGAATCTTAACTCCGCCGGCCGGTATGCGACCGAGCGGATCAGGGCCGATGTTGAGCATATAATTCGAGCCGATTGAAGCGCACTTGTTCTTAATGCCGATAATCGTCTCTACGCTCTTGTAGTTCGCATCAGTCGGACGATAACCCCAAGAATCGTTCATCGTACCGACGGTCTCATAAAGCTTATCAGCGTCGGTCTTTGCCGCGATCTCGTTGTCGCCAGGGGTTGAATAATCGCCAAGATCATAGCCAAGACGCCCGTTGATAAGACAGCCCGGCTGATACTTGCGGACCATATCTCTCAATTCGAGGCACTGTGACTTGACGATTGTCGAAGGAACGTCAAACCAGATGAGACAAAGATCGCCATACTGCGTCAAAATCTCTTCTACCTGAGGCTTGCATTTATTCTCGAAGTAACGCGTGAAATCATACTCGCGGTCTTTGGGCCAATCCCAAGTATTGCGCCAATCTTCCTTGCCCCAATTCCTGATGCCGTCGGCGTTCTTCTTTCCGCCGCCGTTGATGTCGCTCCAGTCAAGATCCTGAGAATAGTAAAGGCCGAGCTTGATCCCCGTATCGCGGCAAGCTTCCGCAAGCTCTTCTACGACATCGCGCTTGAACGGCGTAGCGTCGACAACGTTGTACTTAGAAGCTTTAGAGCGGTACATCGCAAAGCCGTCATGATGCTTGGAAGTGAAAACAAAATATTTCATTCCCGCATCGCGCGCGCGCATCATCCATTCTTTCGGATTGAACATGATAGGATTAAAGGCCTTGGCCAAAGCCGCATAATCCTTCATCGGAATTCTCTCGCCCCACTGAATCCACTCTCCATACTTACGGCGTCCAGGCTTTCCGTTCCATTCGCCGCCAAGAAGAGAATAAAGCCCCCAGTGGGCCATCATGCCGAATTGAGCTTCTTTAAACCACTTTTTTGTATTTTCCAATTGTGCCGCGTCAGAGGCCTTACCTGCCGTCTTCACTGCACTTGCGCAACCGCTAGCCATCGCAGCCGCAGCTCCTCCAATAAACATTCTTCTTGTCATGCTTTTATCTCCTTTAGTTTGAATTTGTATATTTTACCAAATTTTATCACTTTGCGCTCGCTTACTACCTAGAATGGCAAGCGCGCGGTTAGTCGGCTGTGCAACTGCTGTAGAGTATTCCTTGTGTTTTCCATCTTTCCTTTCTTGCCTTGTCAACGTGCGGCGTTTTTTCGCCCAACGGTACTCGCCTTTTGATATGGGCGATTTGCGCGTCCTTGCTCCCGCTCGACGTACACAAGTACGTCTTCGGGTCGCAG
>JAEIGA010004895.1_pt1 | contig 20595 bp, 19 predicted proteins | sample 9270691 | NCBI WGS metagenome assembly JAEIGA01 (sample SAMN17057246, study PRJNA624740) | gut metagenome | biome: biome; isolation source: fecal sample | host: Bos grunniens | place: China: Xizang | collected 2019 | reverse complement strand
TTTGTTTTTAACATTTAACGCCTTATCCGCCTTAGCACGCGCATCCCAATATTCTAAATTCTGTCCTGCCAAATCACACTTACTGTTCAAATATGACACACCACCACGACAATCATGCCAAAGCGGACAATATATTTCATGAATTTCCTTGTTTTCATCAATAACATAATTCACACATGTGTACGACTGTGCCTTTTTTTTCACATCATGCACACTGGACAATCTGCCACGGGCCGCCATCGCCTCGCACATTGCATCCATTGCCAGACTACGCAACTCTTGATATTCTGTCCAATCCGCTTTTTTTTGTTGCCAACTTGTTTTAATAACATATTTCCAGAATGACATTTTTTATACCTACCTTTATGATACTTTTAATGCATTAATAAACGCAGACTGTGGAATTTCTACATTCCCAAAAGAACGCATACGCTTTTTACCTTCTTTCTGTTTTTCCAACAGTTTGCGCTTACGTGTTATATCCCCACCATAACATTTCGCCGTCACATCTTTGCGATATGCCGCAATAGTTTCGCGTGCAATAATTTTTCCACCAATTGCCGCCTGTAATGGAATCTTGAATTGATGTCTTGGAATTAAATCTTTTAATTTTTCAACAATCTGACGACCACGTTTTTCCGCAAAAGACCGATGACACATAAATGATAGTGGTTCAACATTTTCCTCGTTAACCAAGATATTAACTTTGACCAAATCAGACGCCTGATACCCATATACGACATAGTCAAACGATGCATACCCAGACGATATAGATTTCACCCTGTCATAAAAATCAAATACAATTTCCGCCAATGGCAGTTGGTACACCAAAACCGCACGATTTCCAACATAAGAAATATTTTCCTGAACACCGCGTCGCTCTGCACACAGTGACATAATTCCGCCCATATATTTATCCGGCATCATAATTGTCGCACGCACCCATGGTTCCTCAATTGCCGCAATCTTTGTAGGCTCTGGCATATCGGCGGGATTTTCCAAATCAATTACCGACCCATCACGCAAATGAATTTTATACAACACGCTTGGCACAGTATTGATTAGATTCAAATTAAATTCACGTGCCAATCTTTCGCTGATAATTTCCATATGCAGCAAGCCCAAGAATCCGCAACGCAACCCAAAACCCAGCGCAGAAGACTTTTCCACCGTAAACATGAACGACGCATCATTTAATGCCAACTTTTCTGCACTTTCACGGAATGTCGGATAATCATCCGCCTCTACCGGAAAGAAAGACGAAAACACAACTGGAACAGATGGCTTAAACCCAGGCAACATTTTGGCATTTTCACTGCGTGCATCGATAATTGTATCGCCAACCTTACAGTCATGAATTGTTTTCATACCGGTAATAATAAACCCAATTTCACCAGTATGCAGTTTATCAACATTAACCATCTTTGGCGTAAAGTACCCAATTTTATCAACAACATATTCGGCACCCGTTGCCATAAATTTAATCTTTTGCCCACGGTTTAATTCACCATCAACGATTCGCACTAATATCACAACACCTAAATACGAATCATACCAAGAATCCACCAACAAAGCACGAGTCGAAGCATTTTCATCACCATGTGGCGCTGGCAATTTCGTCACAATTTCTTCCAACAGTTCTGCAACACCTTCGCCCGTTTTACCAGATACCGCCAATGCCTCATTCGCATCAAGTCCTATAACATCTGCAATCTGCTCACGCGTTCCCACAACATCGCTAGACGGCAAATCCACCTTGTTCAAAACCGGCAACATTTCCAAATCATTATCCAACGCCAAATACGCATTTGCCAATGTCTGGGCCTGAACCCCTTGGGTCGCGTCAACCAGGACCAAGGCCCCCTCGCACGCCGCCAATGACCGTGACACTTCGTACGAAAAGTCCACATGCCCCGGCGTATCCATCAAGTTTAATTGATATATTTCACCATTTTTCGCTTTGTAATTCAAACGCACAGTTTGTGCCTTAATCGTAATACCACGTTCACGTTCAATATCCATAGAATCCAAGACCTGGGCCTTCATTTCACGGGATTGCAAACCACCTGTGATTTCAATCAATCTGTCAGACAGCGTTGATTTACCATGATCAATATGTGCAACAATGGAAAAATTACGAATATTACTCTGCTTCATATAAAAACACCTATGCTTGTGGACATATACTAGTATACTATTGCCGCATTCGCAAGGTGATTTTTTTTGAAAAATGTATTATTTACAAATTATTCAACAATTCATCAATTCTGGCGGCTTTTTCCATTGTATCATCATATTGGAATTTGATATCAGGCACATATTTTTGATTCATGCGCCCCGCCAATTCAAACCGCACCATACGTGTAATATCATCCAGTCTTTTTTGCACCGCATTAACATCTTCATTACGGGTATAGTAAAACAACCGCACAAATTGCAGTCCACCGTGCGCAACACTACCGACCAGCGACACCCCCGACACCAACACATCATCGCCCCAGTTATCACGCAAGATTTCCGCGACCAATGTTTGCACCTTGCTAGCAATGCGTTCACCACGATTTGAATTAAACTGTTTTTTCGCCATTATTTTAATCTCTGTTTCTATTTACTATTGTAAAATATCTGATATTAAATTACAATCAAGTAAATTTTTTTGTGGGGGCAAATATGAAATTTTCAGAATATGTATTGAAAAAATCAGAATCACGTGGCTATTCATGGATTGTATTTTTATTAACAATTTGCGAATCGATATTCTTATTTATTCCACCCGAAGTCTTTATGACCCCACCAATTATTGCGAATAAAAAGCGTGCGGCACCAATTACTGTTGCCGCCGCCTTGGGTTCTCTGGTGGGCGGTGCAATCGCATATATGATTGGAATGTGGCTGTATGATTCGGTTGGCGTTTGGTTAATTGAAACATTTTCAAATCCCGAATTAATTGAATCTACGATAAAACCGATGTTCAGCAAATACGGAATAATGATTATCGTCCTGACTGCTGTCACACCAATTCCATATAAATTATTAGCAATATGGCTGGGGTTTATAGGTTATCCGATTTGGCTATTCTTGGGCGTATCTGCCATATTCCGCACAGGCCGTTTTGCGACAATTGCTGCCCTGCTCTATTTTTTCCAAGAACGCGCAAACGCAATTGTGACAAAATATTTCTGGCCATTAACAATCGGCGCAATTATTGCGGCTGGCCTGGGGATTGGGTTAATAAGCTTATTCTAAATAAAAAAATGCCCATGCGGGCATTTTTTATTTTTCTTCATCTTTATCCAAACCAATTTTTGTTTTAATCGGTTCGATAACAGATTCTTTAATTGGGTCAACAATTGACTCTTTTGCACTATCCAATGTACGAATCAGCGCACGACGAATTTTACCACTAATCGTCATTGGCAGACTATCTACATATTCGATAATTCTTGGCATTTTATAATGCGCCGTCCGCAATTTCACATGGTCTTGCAGCTGCCGTGTCAAAATTTCTGTTGGTTGAAAATATTTATTCAACACAATAGTTGCCTTAACTGCCTGGCCACGTGATTTATCCAAGACACCCGTCACCGCAACTTCACGAACCGCCGGGTGTTCAATTAACACAGATTCTACTTCAAACGGACTTACCCGATAACCACTTGTCTTAATCAAATCATCATTGCGCCCCACAAACCAGTAATATCCATCTGCATCACGATAGGCCATATCACCCGTATGATAAAAACCATCACGATATACATTTGCGGTCTGCTTTTCATCCTTGTGATATCCCTGGAATAATCCCAATGGCTTACCATTTTTTAACGACACACAAATTTCACCAACAGTATCTGGTTCTGTTATAACGTGCCCACGTTCATTTAATAGCATAACATCCCACCCAGCGGCCGGCATACCCATTGAGCCCGGCTTTGGTTCAATCCATTGATTATTAAACATCATGACACAGGTCTCTGTCTGCCCAAATCCCTCACGCATTTTTATACCTGTTTTTGCCAAGAACTTTTCATACACTTCCGGATTTAGCGCTTCACCTGCGATATCTGCTTTTTTCAATGACGACAAATCATACTTACTTATATCAGAATGAATCATCATCTTGTACGCTGTTGGCGGCGCACAGAAAGAAGTCACATGATTTTCCGCAATCGCACTTAATAAATCACGTGCAGTAAAAACACGACTAAAATCAAAAACGAATACTGTCGCCCCGGCCAACCATTGCCCATACATCTTACCCCACGAACATTTGGCCCATCCCGATTCGGACAATGTAAAGTGAACATCACCTTCTTCCAGACGTTGCCAGAATACAGCCGTATTAATATGCCCCAATGGATAGGCAAAATTATGTGCCACCATTTTTGGCATATCTGTGGTACCGCTAGTAAAATAAACCACCATCGTATCAGTATTTTCATTTGGCACACGTTCAAATTCAGATGAATAATTTTCACACGCATCTGCAATTTCCGCACAGTCAATTATTTCAACATCTGTCTTGTCGCCAATTGCTTTTTTTATTTCATTTACAACAACACCGTCATCAAATGCGACAACAGTATGCACATCTGCCGTCTTGATACGGAACGCAATATCTTCTGATTTCAATTGGTTTGTTGACGGGATTGGAATAACTCCCAACTTATGCATAGCTATCATCAAAACCCAATATTCCCATCTTCTGCGCAAGAACAATAAAACTGTATCACCTTTTTTCAAGCCACGTGCCACCAAGAAATTTGCAAGCGCATTTGACATCTGGGACAACATCTTAAAAGTAATTTCTTTTTTATCCCCGTCATCATTTACCCATAAAATTGCAACCTTGTCCGGATTTTCCCGTGCGATTTCATCAACCACATCATACGCAAAGTTAAAATTTTCCGGCACATTTGGGATTGCATTTGCGACATAATCATCATAACTATCAAACTTATCCTTATTCAGGAACTTAAATGCAAACATATTCTTTCCTTTTGCTTGTGCAATCATAAATATGGTGCAACAAAATGCAAAAAACAAGTCCAAAAGAATATTTTTTTACAAACAAGAAATTGACACAGTGTAACATTTTCTGCGAAAATCACATATGTGACAAAGAAAGAAATAAAAAGGAAAAAATATGAGTAATGAAATAAAACATTGTAATGGTTGCGAACGCCAATGTGAATATGATTATTTTACCCGCACACGTGACGGTTCAATATATCCTGTAATTGGAAAAAAAATCATCCAAGATTATTGCACCACAGATGGCACACATATATTTATATCATCTATCGAAATTCGATCTGCTGAATCTGCACTAAAATTGGCACAAAAAATCTCACTAATGTGCAAAAACCACTTTAACAACCAATCTAAAACAAAATAATCCCACCCATGTGGGATTTTTTATTGCCCCCTTTTTTTGCACCGGAAACAAAAAGTCCCCCGTGAGACATTGCCCCCACCCCCTTGCTTTGCGTAAAAATAAATTAGAATGATTTATATATAAAAACAAACCGGGAATCGTAGTGTACATGACGCTACATAAGATTCCCGATTTTCTTTTAGATGAATTATTATAATTATTTTTTGTTTTTGATACGTCGCCAATCCGCATGATTTTTCTGGTGGGTTTCATAATCTTTCGAAAACTTATGTCCACCCTTGCCATCTGCGACAAAGAACAAATAATTTGTATCTGCTGGTTTCAAGACCGCCCGAATCGCATTCTGCCCGACATTTGCGATGGGGGCCGGTGGCAATCCTGAATTGCGATAAGTATTGTATGGGCTTTGTGTTTTCAAATGTCCACGCAACAACGCCGCCCCCTGCATATCCCCCAGTCCATCTGTTATCGCATAAACAACTGTTGGATCTGCCTGCAATCTCATTTTTTTGTTTAATCGGTTAAGATATACACTTGCAACAATCGGCATTTCTTTTGCCCGTGGTGTTTCCTTTTGCACAATAGACGCCAATGTCACCACATCGTTCCAGTCCTTTAATGGACTTGGCAAACGGGTCCCTGTCTTGTTCCATGCATCTTCGATTGATTTCATTTTTTTGCGCATTAAATCCAAGAACGCCAGACGACTTGTCCCCCGTGCCACAGTATAAGTATCAGGGAACACATCCCCATCTTTCAAATTACATACCGGCGCCTTGTTTCCGGCATCACATTCCACCGCCCCACTCAGGCTTGCCGATTGCAGCAACATATTTTTTATCTGCTTTATCGTCAACCCCTCTGGCACAACGATTGTAGTTGACGCAACCCGTCCATTTGCAAACATATCTGCGATACGCCAAGAACTTGCATACATTGGGATATCATACTGGCCAACTTGAATTTTACCACCATTTAATCGCACAGACATCTTAAAGACCTGGGTTGAATCGATTAACTTTTGTTTCATCAAACGATTTGCAACAGCGGTCACCGTATCACCGCGTTCGATATTAAAGACAGTCGGCTTTTTAACCACAGAATGAATTCCAAACATAAAAGTCAACGCCACCACAACGATAACAAGTGGTGCCACCATCATTTGAACAATAATGTGTTTTGGAAAAAAAACTCTCCGTCTGGCCATAGTGGTTAAATTATTACAGAATAAAAAATATTTTCAACGACAAAGAAAAGAAAAAACCGTGGAACATTGGATCCCATGCTGCACGGGGACAATGACTTTTCATACCAATTACAACAAAAATCCCCAAAACGGGGGATTTTTATTCAATCCAAATTGTGGCATAGCCCTTGCTCGAACTCGAATTATATGAAGCCGCACCAACCGGTACAGTTGTACCCTGCACTGCTTCAACCTTACCTTTCTCACTAACATATACCGGAAGATGTGCCGACCCAGTTGGCTGTAACTCATTTTGCTTTTTGTTAACTTGTTCAACAAACGGGGTAAGCGTTTCACTCAAAAAAGATTCTACCAAATTCGCACTTGGAACAACAAAGCCTAGCTCACTACTGTCTTCCCCCAGGAACTCAGTAGTATGCGACATTTCATCCAACGAATTCGCCACATAAACCGCACCCTTAAGTGGCTCAGTTCCAGAGGATTCAGAACGAACCGGGAATGGCAACGCACCCGCATTTACTTGATCTACCGGCGCAACTTTCGGTATACCATTGTCATAATAAAAATAAGAAGGATACTCACCAGAACCAATATCATGATCAAATGCACCAGTCCACTGATCAACATCCATACCCGCTGAAACCATACCATCAACCTGCGCCTGAACAAACGCCACCGTCGGAACCAACTCATCTGCTTGATTATTAACATTGGGGTCAATATATTCTGCACATGTGTTACCAGCACAACTATCATCAATATGCTTCGACCAAACCTTAACAACCCCCGTCTTAAAATCTGGTTCATCATTGTCACCCATATCTACTGTGGCTTCCAGCACAGAAATATCCCCTGTACCGCTCACTTGAATAGGTCCATTTTTAGGCACCTTTACCCCACCCAAAGTTTCATTTGTTGCCACCGGCAAGGTGTATTCCGCTTCTTTAATCTTTTCGCCAATCCTTTCTTCCATATATTTAACCGTTGGCGCAATAGTAGTATCACTCAAGGACTCATACCCAGGGAAAGAATCCACATCAGTACTCGTACCCGTACCCTGTAAATAAACAACCCCACTTACAGACTCACCACCATAATTCGCATTTGCCGTACGAATAACAACATCTCCACCATAGACTCCATTATCATCACTCCCAGTATCATTATACACATCCGCAAAATACACACCACTTACGATACCAGCACCTTCATCTACATCTGCCATTCGTACAGAAATATTACCAGTTTCATCAACATTAATAGGCCCCTCTTCTGGAACAAGAACCCCACCCAAGTTTTTCGACGACGCCACCGGCAAGGTGTAAGTCGGCGCATTCCCACGCTCAATCTTGACCGTACCATTATCTTCTATCTGAATGAACTTTACAAATTCTCCTGACGTGAATTCAATCTCCCCAGGTACAACATTCCCATCACCATCAATTGTGACAAACGTATGATTAGCATATTCAGAAGATGACAAATCATCACATGCCAATGTCTTATTTCCGGATTCATCATCAGTCCAATAACAAGTTTGTTTTGGGTTAATCAAGTCCTGCTTATAATGACTTAAACCAATATCGGTTTCATCTAACTTTCTCGTCAATGCAGATACACTGTCATCTATACCACCAACTTTATCATTAAAATATGGCAATGTTGGCACAATACTATCAGCATTGTCTTCAACCCAAGAATATTGGTCTTCCATTTCCACAAGTTCGGCAACCGCATCATTCCACAAATAAACCGCACCTTTATCATAATTACCCCAGTTCGAGTCACCCTTCGATGCCAATGGCAACAATCCCCTTGCAATCGAAGTAACCGGCGTCGCAACATCGTTGGCACTAATATACACAGGATGACTGGCATCCCCCTTCTTCTCCAATACAGGAACATCTGGCAAGGCATCATCAACATATTTAGTTGATGCGATGTCGGCATGGGCAACACCGGCCACAAATAATGCTAAAAAAGAAACTAAATACAAACGCTTAGTATTTTTCATACGGAACCCCACCAATCTCTATTACATTTTCTCTGTTTTTTCAATATGAATTATATTAAATTTTGCCCATCCCACACAAGGACAAAATAACACATATTGTAAAAATTCCCAAAATTTATACTTGACATGAAATTTTTATAATACGGCCACCGATAAAAATATTGGGGTGGTGGGAACCCCACCCACCCCAATAACATCAAGCTTTATCAGAATTAACGACCAATATATTCCCAAGCATAACCAGTTACTACCAGTTTATTTTCAGCATTTTTTTCTACTTTCGCTGTCAAAGCATAAGTACCAGCTTCGGACATATTGTTTAGTGATTCAGAAACAGCTTTTGAGTTAACAGTCATGCTTGCATCAAACGCCTGCAACTGATCAACATTAGTTTCAATTTCAGAAATAGCATCAGACACAAAAGCTTCCATGTCATCACCAGAAACAACAGCAACTTCAACAAATTTCAAATCTCCATCTGCAGTTAAAGTAGAGGAAAGTACTTCGGCTGTACCAAGAGCGTCTACTGGAATAGTCGCCTGGGCTACTGTAACATTTTCACTATCCAACTTAACCTGTTTTGAATTCAATGCGTCTGTCAAACCATTAACTTGACTCTGTTCGATTGTTGGGATTTCTGATGCAGACAAAGCTCCCAAATTATATTGAATGCCATCTGCAGTTGCCTGCAAAGATTTAACAATTGTACCGGTTCCTGATTGCCCCACACCAACAGATGCAGAACCAGATTCAATTTTAATACCATCATTATTGCCAGCTTCTTTCACAACACCCTTAGTTGTTCCAGCATCTGCAACACTAATCACACCATTATTTACACCAATATTATCACCAATCTGTACAATACCTTTTTGCGTCGTGCTCGCATCCTGAACACCACCAGCCTTTACAGCTTCAATCGCACTGTAAACAGTACCACCTGTCACCAAACCAGCACTACCCTGCTCAACACTACCATCAACAGTAACATTTACTTTGTTGCCATCAACCGTTGTATAAGTACCAGCTTCCAAATTCGCCTGCTTTCCAGCCAACGCAGTAGTCAAACCATTAACCTGAGACTGTTCGATTGTTGGAATGTCTTCTTTTGTCAAATCACGACCAGCTGTTACCAACCCTTTTGCATCGTATGTGATAACAGAATGTGTACCAGCAGTAATTGCTGAATTCGCATCCAACTTTGGCGAAACCGCATCATCCACATATTTTGTTGACGCGATATCCGCACGTGCCCCAGACACTGCCATAACTGCCAACAACGAAACTGTTAAAATCTTTTTCATTTTTCTTTCCTTTCTCTTTCTTGGTCTGTACTAACCCATGGGACATAAAACCCCATGGGTCATTTAATTATCATTATTGCAGAACCGTACCGTCTGGCAAAGTTTCACCAGCAACACGTTCAATAACTTCCCAATAATAACCTGTACCTGTCGCTGTCTGACCAAATGTCAAAACACAATAGTTCTTTTTATTAGAACATTCTTCCTGTGGTTTTGGTATCGCATTATCCGCAGTCACCTTAACTTCGTTAATCGCACTTACCAAATCACTTTTTGCCGACGTCTGCAGGCTGGTCATAGTACCAATATGTTGCGTGTTGGTATCCGCATGTGCATCAACTTCGTTAATTGCCGCAACGATACTTGTCTTTGAATCTGTCGACAAATCATCCATATCACCAACACCCGTTTCAACTTCAGAAACAGCATCAGATACATACTTTTCATATGCTGTTTTGGTTGCCGCTTCAGATGCGGAAATTGCACCAGAAATCTGGGCCGAAACAGCCGTTGTACCAACCAAGAGTTCTACTGCATCAATCTCATCCTGCATTGTTGAATCAGCAGTTGTACGTGCAGTTACTTCATTCTGCAAGGCAGTATCATTACTTGAAATATAGTTATTCAATTGGGTCTGTGTTTCATCTGCCGCCGACTTGTTAGTATTAACAGTATTTGTTAATGTATTAATACTTTGCTGCAAACCGCTGTCAGCCAGTTCATACGCTGCTGTAATTTTTTGTTCAGATGCAGTAATCAAAGAAGATACTGAACCTGCACCATCCCCCGACAATGTACTAATGTCATTCTGTAATTCTTGAACTTTGTTTTCATAATCAGACTTGGCAACTTTAGTATCAATAGCATCCTGCAAAGCTTGTTTATCTGTTGCATAAGTCCCCGTCTGGAATGTTGTTAACGCATTTTTTGCATCTTGAATCCCCTGTTCCAACGCAGACTTATCATTCGCATATGTTGTACCTGTGAATAATTCCAAAGCCTGCTGAGTTGCATCAGCCGCTTCCTTATTTGTTTCAACAGTCTGAGACAAAGTGTCAATATTCCCCTGAACAACATCCTGAGCTTGACTAATTTTTGCATTAACATAAGCACTGGACGCAACCGCCGCATCAGCAGCATTGACCGACACCAGGCCCATCAAAACGGTAAATATACCGGCAGTTAATTTTTTCATGATTTATTCCCTTTCCTTGGTTGTTTTAATTCTATCATTTTTTGCCTAGGCGTGTAAAGACCAAATTTTATCAATCTTTACATTTCGCCCAGACATATCTTTAGTAATATTAGCTGCCCTATTTTGCGTCATCCGCTGTGAACAATGGCGCCCATGCAACAGTACCATTTGCACTATCCACGGTCAAAACACATGTTGTTTTTTCGCAAACTTCCGGCATGGTGATTTTTGATGTCAATGCGTCTGTCAAACCATTAACTTGATTCTGTTCGATTGTTGGAATGTCTTCTTTTGTCAAATTACGACCACCTGTTACCAAACCTTTTTCATCATATGTGATAACAGTATGTGTTCCAGCGGTGATAGCTTCATTTGCAACAACCGCTGCATCTGCTGTCGCCTGTGCTGCATCCGCTGCACCCTGTGCTGCATCCGCTGCACCCTGTGCTGCATTTGCTGCTGCCTGGGCTGCATCTGCATGTGCATCAACTTCGTTAATTGCCGCAACAGCACTTGCTTTGGCATCTGTCGACAAAGATGATAACTCACCAATGTTTGATTCTGTATTTGAAATAGAATCGGACACATACTTTTCATATGCTGCTTTGGTTGTCGCTTCGGATGCGGAAATTGCACCAGAAATCTGTGATGCAACAGATGTTTCGCCAACCAAGCCTTCCAACGCAGTCGCACGGCCTTCTACTGCATCAATCTCACCCTGCATTGTTTCATCAGCAGATGTACGGGCATTTGTTTCAACCAAAACAGCCGCCGCAATTTGACTCGCCACAGATTCAGTACCAACCAAAGTTTCCAAATCAGTTGCACGTGTTTCCAAATCAGTTGCACGTGTTTTCAAACCATCGATTGCCAAGGTATTCGCTGTCACCTTACCGGTCAAACCTTGATCTTCGCTGCCTTCGCCACCACCCATCAACTGTTCAGACAATTCTGCAATCTTTGTTTCTGTGTAGCTCTTTGCATCCTTCGCAATTTGTTCTGCGTCTGCAGCCAACTCTTCCGCAACAGATGCCACATTTTCAATTGTTTCATATGTAGTTGAAACAGTTGTCTTAAATGTTTGCAAATCTTGATCAACATTCGAAACGGATGTTGCAACAGCATTTGTCTTTGCATCAACATAATCTGTTGATGCAACGTTCAATGCCGCATTTGCCCCGGTAGCGCCCATCAAGATAGCCGCCATAAAGCCCGAGAATGCAATATTTTTTACTTTCATCTTTTCTTTCCTTTCGTTTTATATTGTCCGACCCTTATGGCGGTCTTGGACATTTTATTTATTTTTATTTATTAAGCACCCACTTCTGGTTCATTAGTGTCCGTTGTTGGCGCATCAGATGACAAAGTCAGAACATCACCATTTTCGTCAACAATTGCGATTGAAGACCATGTGATACCACCTTTGCCGTCTGACAACATCAGATAGCTGCCAGCGTTGATGTTATTACCACTCATATAATTTGCATCTTCAACAGCCTTTTTATTTGCTGCAACTGTGTCTGCCAAACCGGATACAGTAGAAGAATCTGCTTTATCTGCAACAACCAGTTCCAACGCATCAACTTCGCCCTGTGCTTTGCTTGCTGCTTGTGCTGCTGAATCTGCTGCACCCTGTGCTGCTACTGCTTTACCATCTGCTGTGGATGCTGCTTGTGCTGCTGCTGCTGCATCTTTAGCTTCCCGGATACCCTGTTCTGTAGCTGCCTTGCCAGCATATGTATTAGCCAAATCTAATTCGTTAATTTTTGCATCAATTGCACCAGCAACTTCATCAGCTGTCTGTGCGGCATCCGCCAATATGTATGCAGAATCAGCCTTTGCTTGTGCTGCGTCTGCTGCACCCTGTGCCGCATCTGCTGCTTCCTGGGCTGCGTCTGCTGCTTCCTGCGCTGCTTCTGCTGCACCCTGTGCTGCGTTCACTTCTGTCTGCAATTCATTAATTGCGCCATATGTATTTTTCGCATCTGTTGTCAACTCAACCTGATTACCCTCTGCATCAACAGCACCAATTTTTGAATCAATTGTTTCGCCTACGACACCACCTTCAACTGCATCTTTAATTGCATCATCAACAGCTTCTTTAAATTGTTCACCTTCGGTAATTGCATCACCGATTTTTTCTGTCACAGAGTCATTAGATGCAACTTTGTCCCAGTCAACAGCAATGTCTGTCAAATTGCCATTGTCATCCATGTTCAATTTGATACCGTCACCAGCATTGGCTGCAGTCAATTTATCCTGCTTCATGCCAACCTGTTTTACAACATATGCCTGAGAGGCAATTTTCAACGGTTCAGCCGCCTGTGCCGCACCGCAGACACCCATCAAGATTGCCGCAGCAAATCCTGAAAATGCGATATTTTTTACTTTCATGTTTTCCTTCCTTTTTTTGTTTGTGTTGCGATTTAAGGCGCAACCGTTTTTGTTAATCAAAACTGTTTTGTTCTACTGCTTACTGTACTATGTTTCCATCCCCGTCAATAATCTGCACCTGACGCCAAACGGTCCCAGTCGCAGTATTTTGAACGATTGCCATTCCATTCGACCCAAGCGATGTTGTATCAACCTTGGCCGCCGTCACGGCATTGTTATCAATCTCGTTTGATGAAACAGTATCTTTATATGCCAATGCCTTTAATTCAGAACGCACCGCATAATCATCCGCCGCCTGTTTCAATAATTCAATATCTTCTGTATTTTGTGCCGACAACGCACTTGCACTATCTGCCGTCACCTTGACCGCATCCAATTTATCAGACAACGCATTAACAGTCGCCAATGCTGCCTTACCCTCTAATGCAGTTTCTAATGTCTTAATCGAATCGGAATTTGCCGTCACCAATCCAGACAACCCAGACAATTCTTCCTTGGTTGCAAATGTATTTAATTGTTCCTGGGTCGGTGCACCATTTAACAACGCATCAATTTCGTTCTTGGTATAATACGCCGCCAATTCGGTCGCAACCTTGTTTGTTAAATTCTGTTCCAAAACACCCAACATTGTTTCGGTCACATAATCCTGAGACGCAATCTTCAATGCATTCAATTCAGACTTAATAGTTGCAATTTCACCCGCAGTCAAATCCGAATCGGATTCCAAATCCGCAACACGTTGCGCCAACGCCTTGAACGAATCGATATTTTCAATATCACCCGTCGCAACCTTGGTTTCAATCAACGCAGTCAAAGTAGTTTCCAACGCAGTCAATTCTGCCTTGGTCGCTGTTTCTTCAATCAATGCATATTTTGCCAATTCAGAATTTATTTTCTGTTCCAACGCCAACAAATCACCCAATGTAGACAACGGATATTCAACAATCGTTTCAACATCATCAACCAATTTGGTCACAACCAATGTACCAGTCTCGGATTCATAAACAACATCTAACACAGAACCTTTGGTCAAATACGCCAAATCTTCTTTTAAACCTGCAACATCTAAATCCAATGAGTCTATACGATCATTAACCGCCAAAAACTGTTCTGGGATATCTTTCTGACTTTCATCACCTTCGATAAAACCAGAATATATAATCAAATCTTCCAAGACCTTAATACGTTGCTGCAAATTACCATTATTATCATCCAAGCCAGGCTTATTATTTCCATTATTTGCCGGTCCACCAATAACACTTGCCCCAGCCAAATACTTACCAATCGACAATCGTGGGGTCGCAGCCGAACGAGACGACGTCACACCCGCCGCAGATGTTTTTGCCGCCGGCGCAACACGCACAGACCCACCACGCACCGAACTTACACCACTACCACCAACATTGCCACTTGTCTTGGCCGCCGCAGCACTAGACGCACTTGAATACGTTCCCGCCCCACCCAAAGAGCGCACCGTTGACGCCGCAAAAGCAGGCGCAGCAAACGCCGCACAAAGCACACATACAATGGATAGCGTTGATATTTTCAGTTCGTTTTTCATTAGGTCTCTTTCCTGAAATTTAGTTTATCACAAATTGCGAATCGGGGTCAATACCTTTTTCTGACTTTTCCTAAAAAAATTTATTTAGAATGAATATCGCAAGCCAATTGATAATGAATTATCCATGATTAAACCAATCTTATTAGTTATAATATGTTCATTATAATCAACCCCAACGAACTGACGTTCATGTTCTGGACCAAACAATAAAGATATACGATAGCGGAAATCTAGCGCTAAATTTGTTTCCAACGCAAACGACCACCCAGTCATCAAAGAAAACATAGGAGACGCCACACGCTTTGCACTGTCACCGCCGGAAAACAAAACGCTTTGAATATCTGTCTTTGGCAACGCCAATCCCAAACCACCACCAATGTATAAACCGCTTACACTTTCACCAGAAAAATCATATATACCATTTACCGAAACATACGGAATAGTCAGCGAAAATGTTGTACCTGCCTCTTCTTCTTCATAACTACCAATCATACCCGCTTCAACTTCAGCACGCCAATTTTCATTAAACGCATGCCCCACAAAAGCAGCACCACCAAAAACTGCCTCTGTAAAAGGTTCATCCACAACCTCATCACCTTCAACATCTGTCGTGGTTCTATTTTTCCAATGTAAAGAACTTAACCCTGCGCGTCCCCCCATATACCACACACCATCAAACCAACTGGCAATTGTTTCACCAAATGTCTTTTTCACAGGTGCGCTTGTCACAGGTGCCGCAAACGCAGGCGCCATCACCGCTGCAAAAGCCAATCCGGAAACCAATTTTTTCATAATAATCCCCCTTCCATTTTTTTCCTAAGTATATCATACCATGGGGCTTTTTCCAAAACCTAAAAACAACAAATATGAAATTATTTATACATTTTTTACTTGATTTATAAAAATTTCGTAAATTATTTGACGATAAAAAAAATTTCGACTATATTCACCACATGGAAGAAAAGACAGCAATATCATTCGCAAATGTGGCCGCCCGTTACGACGGTACGCCCGAAATTCTATCTGATGTTTCCTTTAACATCAGTAATGGCGCATTCTATTTCTTGTCCGGGGCATCTGGTGCCGGAAAAACAACTTTGTTGCGCCTGATTTATCAACTGCACAAACCATGTCGTGGCCAAATAAAGTTATTCGGTCAAACAACAAACGACATGACCCGCGACCAAATCACACAAATTCGCCAAAAGATGGCCATTGTGTTCCAGGACTATTCCCTGATGTCACACTTATCTGTGTTTGATAATGTTGCCTTGCCCCTGCGTGTACGCGGAATGTCAGAAGCCAAAATAAAAAAACTGGTGACCAAGGTACTGGATTGGGTTGGACTGGGGAAATTTGCCGACGCAAATCCGTTAACATTGTCTGGCGGGCAAAAGCAACGCGTATCTGTTGCACGTGCAATTACAATTCAACCAACAATTCTGCTGGCGGACGAACCAACTGGAAATCTGGACGACGAAAACGCATCTCGATTGATGGAATTATTCATTCAAATGAACAAGATGTTCGGCACAACAATTATATTGGCAACACACAGCAAAAAGTTAATGGAAACATATAAATTTCCGGTAATCCGTGTTGAAAATCATCGGGTCAGTTTTTCTGGAAAATCAGATACATCTGCCACAAAAACCGATTCGGAACCCAAGAAAATATGGCGTGGCCCCAAACCACAAAGTTATTTCACAGAATTATCAAAACAATTTGACGACATTGGAAACGCATAATGAAAAAACCGATTGTATTTTCACTGGTACACAGCCAGTCTGTATTTATGACCATCATCATGTCTTTACTGACATTTTTGTCTGTACTGGCATTGGGAATATCTTTATCAATTGGCACCGGGGTCGTTCGCTGGAACAATCAATGGGAACTGTTTGCCACGGTCCAGGTTATGGACACATCTAAATCAGATGCAACACAAAAAATCATCACAGAAAATTCAGACAAAATCGAAACAGTAAACGAAATATCAACCACCCAGATGCAAGACTTGATGTCACCTTGGCTATCCGGAGGCAGCGTTTTGAAAAACTATCTTCCCAAAATGTGGGAGGTTAAGTTCAAATCAAAATCAGACATGGAATCCGTGGGCGAAAAATTGTCCAAGAACGCCCGTGTCTTAACACACGCCAGCGCACTTAAATCTTCCACCAGCGCAGGTTGGAAAATGATAATTATGTCATCATTTATTCTTATATTAATGCTGGGCGCAATTGGCGTATGCATCTCATACATTGCCCAGAATACTGCAATGCTGCATCGCCGTGAACTGGAAATATTAAATCAAATTGGCGCATCTGATAGATTTGTTGCAAATCAAATGCAAATCATTGTCGCCAAGATTTGTATCGTAGCCACCGCAATTGGATTCTTGGCGGCCACACCAATATTACTATTGATACTATCCACTGCGCACAGCGCCCGCGTCGGCCTTATGGCGACAATTGGTTTGTCTGGGGGCGGATGGTTAACACTTGCCTTATTACCGGTTGCAATCGTCGTATTTGCCATCTGGGTCACACGCCGCACCACAATGAACATACTTAAAAACAGTTAAAATAAAAGACAAACGATGCGCAATTTACTGACCCCATCTTTTATATTATTCAGTTGCTTTGTCATTGGCGGTATGTACTTTCGTGCACATTCGCCACGCAGATGCGGCGAAATTTTTCCAAACGACAGTATTTTTGTATTGACCGGAGACGAACGCCGCATTCCTTTTGCGATGCGCAAACTAAACGAATATCCAAACGCAGACCTATACATAATCGGTGCCGGCGCATCCGGAATAAACACAGAACGCCCTGCGATAATTGAATCAAAATCAAAATCAACATACCAGAACGCATTGGCAATAAAAAAAATCGCCACAGAACGTGAACTAGACCGTGTTGTAATAATCACAACCGAAGACCACATGAATCGTGCAAAATACTTGGTACAAAGCGAACTGCCAAAAACCCAGATTATCACATGTCCTGCAATTCTGACGGGCATGGCACCATCAAAAAGACTTGAAAGATGGGCCACAGAATATTTAAAATACATCGTCACCATGGTTGGAATCAAAGAAGGTTAAAAAAAAGGAAAAACACATGTTCAGAACAATCTTATTCAAAGTCGCACTTGGTATTTATTTCACATTGTGGTCACCATTATTGCTGATTGGATTGGTATCAAAAAAATTATCACGCAAATTTGTATTTGCAGATGCCGCAGGTGTCTTGGTATTGGCACGCCTTATTGCCGGCATTAAATATACTGTACATTACCCAAAAACCGAAGAAAACGGCATTCCAAACCTGCCCGACGGGAACAAAAGACTGGACGGCAAGGCAATCGTTGCCGCCAAACACATGTCTATTTTGGAAATCGCCGCTATTTCCAAGGTGATGCCAAACACATTCTTTATCATGAAACGGGAATTGCTGTGGATTCCAATTTACGGATGGGCGTTTTGGCGTTGTGGCATGTTGGGGGTAAATCGTGCCCGTGGCAAGACCAACATGAAACAATTGGCCGCCGATGTTGAAAAGCGTGTACTGGACGGATACACATTGGTCATCTTCCCCGAAGGCACCCGTGCCAAGCCAGGCGAACGCATCCCATTAAAACGTGGTCTGTTAATGCTGGCATACACATTAAAACTGCCAATTTTACCGGTTGGCACAGATGCAGGCCTGTATTGGCCAAAACACGGCCGCATGCATTCTGGGATGGCAAATATATGGTTTGAACCATTATTACCATGCAACGCATCATTGGACGAAATCAGCGACGCCATCAATCGTCACAGCGCATAAAAAAATCCCCCAGTTGGGGGATTTTAATTACACCACCCTTGTCTTTTTCCACCATCATATTTTCGTGCGACACCCTCTTTCTTCAGAATATCGCCCACATCACGTCCATCTGACAAAATCACATTGGCATCAATCCGCCCCAGATATTTATCGTCTTTGATATTTTGCAAATCAACCGTATCGCCCACCGGCAATATTTCAGACAATCTATCCCGGGCCAGATTTGCCATTTTAATTTCATAATCACAATCCCCGTTTATTTCTGGCGTATCGATATTCATAATACGAACACGCACAGTAATCCCAATATCATCATCCAGTTTTACCAGCGCTGCAAATGTATCACCATCGATAACATAGTCCACCACCGCAGGTACCGCACAGGCCACCCCAGACAAACAAATTCCAACAAACGCAATCAACAATCTTTTCATATCAAAGCAAACCATCTATAAATAAAATCCCACACAGTGGGACTTTTTTATGGCAATCTTGGCGACCATGTTGGTTCCAATCCATACACACCATCAGGCAATTCGATATCATATATATTTTGTCCTGTGATATCTACACTGCGAATATGGCTCATGCGTTCGATACCATCCAACGCCCGTTCTGTTTCATAATATACGATACGGCGTGAACCTGGGGCCCACGATGGCGCCTCCATAAACCAGCCACCAGCCAAGATTTTTTCATTTTTTCCACGAGGATCCATAATCCCGACATAGAAAGTATCATCCGCAATTTTTGTAAACGCAATAAAGCGACCATCTGGCGACCATGCTGGCGTTGCATAACGCCCTGCCCCGTATGTAATACGCGCAACTTCGCCCGATTCAAGATCCAAGACATGAATCTGTTGCCGTCCAGAACGGTCTGAATTAAACGCCAATTTTTTACCATCTGGGGAATAAGACGGACTGGTATTAATAGAATTTCCAAATGTCAATTGACGCAATTCTTTTGTTTGGGTATTAAATTCATAGATATGCGTAATACCATTTTTCACCAAAGACAACGCAACCCTTTGTCCATCTGGCGAAAATCTTGGTGCAAAGTTCATACCACCAAATTGTCCCAAACGCCGCTGTTCGCCGGTATCCAAATCCAACGACCAAACCATTGGATCATCATTATAATAAGACAAGAACACAATCGATTGCATATTTGGTGAAAAGTGCGGCGACATAACAAATGTATCTTCGTCAGACAGATAGCGCATTCCATATCCATCCTGATCCATAATTGCCAGACGCTTGACACGCTTGTTAATTGGCCCAGATTCCGCAATAAAGACAATTTGCGTATCAAAATAGCCTATTTCACCTGTTAATCTTTCATAAATGGCATCTGCCATAATATGCGCCATCCGTCGCACAGAATTCTTTGATGCGACCAACGATTGCGCTTCTATCTGTTCATGTCCATTAACATCCCAAACAAAGAATTCCAATCGATATTGATTCTTGCCTTCTTGGGACATTTTTGCCTGAACCAGAACCTGGGTTTTAATAGCCTGCCAAGACTTAAAGTTTGGCATTTGATGCATATTTACATATTCCGGGAACGCATTATGATTAACAATCCGAAACAAACCTGTGCGTTTCAAGTCTGCTTCGACAACCTCACGAACCATTGCAGCATCTTTTGATTTAACACCATCAGATGTTTCAAATTTCTGAACAGCAA
>JAEIGA010004894.1_pt1 | contig 20595 bp, 12 predicted proteins | sample 9270691 | NCBI WGS metagenome assembly JAEIGA01 (sample SAMN17057246, study PRJNA624740) | gut metagenome | biome: biome; isolation source: fecal sample | host: Bos grunniens | place: China: Xizang | collected 2019 | reverse complement strand
TTTACCTCATCCAGATCCATCTCCAGCATCTTACTGATGGATTCGTCATCCATGCCATTAGCAGACATCAAGCTAATGATTGCAGCTCGTTCTTCTGCGCGTCCCTGCGCAAGTCCCTGCGCAAGTCCCTGTGCAAGTCCTTGTGCAAGGCCCTTCTCAAGTCCTTTCTCAAGTCCTATTCTCTCGGCTTCCTCTTTTGCTGTGTGGATTATGTTGTAGTAATCACCCATATTGTTTAATGATTTATAGTATTGTTCCATCTCGCCGGGTGTAAAATTACCAATTTCTGCGAGCAAAAACAAGCGCTTGAACAATGGTTCATTAAATTCAGCAGGGATCCCCTTCATATTGTGCATATGTTTCAGCAGATAGATCCACTTTTCAAAAGGAGTATCCAACTCGGATATCTGCTTGTTGAAGCGCCCCAGTTCCAGGAATACAAATCTTAGGGCGTTTGTCATCGACTCGTTTACGGTGTCCTCAAGCAGTCTGTAAGACGAAAGGTATTTGTCTTTCGGCCAATCCTCCGAATGCTTGAATTCGAAGTTCAGCAGCGCCACCACAATAACCGGCTTCAGATTGTAGTCCCATACGAACCTCTCTTTTCCCCTTCCCTCAATTCTTTCCGCTTCGTACAACTCCCGCGCCTTTCTCCCCTGTGCGTTGATCGGGTAAGTCGTATAGTACAATGCCCTTTCCCTAAAATACTTCTGATATCCCTTCTGCATCTCGATGATGAAGGTCTTTCCATCCGTGCATTCACAGGAAATATCAAAGATCACCTTTCGGTCCTCCTCGGTCAAGCCCAGATGCTCGCTTGGGATGAAATCAACGCTTTTGATATCCACATCCTCCAACACCATGTTAAGGAACCAGATCAGCACATCCTTGTTGGCCTCGCTGCAGAACATCCTCTTGAACATGAAGTCACACAACAGATTTGCGTATGCCTTTTCCTGGCATTCCGTCTTCTTCTCTTCTTTTGTCTCTTCCATGCGTATTAAAATTAAAGTTTCGCCTGCAAAGTTCGGAATACGAAACAGGACAATGTTTAAAATAAAGAAAAACAATACTTTATGAATTTTAAAATTCTGGCATTTCGTCCCTAATAGAGGACTTTCGTCACATTTTTCTTTTTTTTAAACTTTTAGAGGCCTTAATCCTTGAGGTGATTCCATACCAGTCTCTATTTCCCCCGTACCGCGATACACACTTATGGGACGAAAAGTCTGTGTCGCTGGTTAACTCCCCGCAACCGATCCGAATTATAGCTGCCGGACATCGTACATTCCGGCAGCGGTGCTGACATAAAAAGTCCCGCAAATGTATATCTTTGCAGGACCATGTAAACTTATATCAGGACATCAAAGTCCTAACAATCTATTATTTAATAATCGGTAAACCACCTCTCAGGACTAGACAAACCGTACTTGGTCGGATGCTTACGACATGTCAAGACTCAAGCTTTCAAGACTTCATAGCCTCAATATCCTCTATAGAAAGATCAGTATACTTGGCTATCTTGTCAACTGGCATCCCAGCATAAAGCCTTCTTTATATCCCCGTATAAACCATTCGGCGCAGTCGTGGTTCAATCCTTTCTCTTGTGCTTCCCTTTCTGCTTTGTCTTTAGCTAATTCGATTATGGTGTTGTAATCTCTCATATCGTTTAATGATTTATGTAAGTATGGTATTGCAGTTTTATTAAAAACACCTACCTTTGCGAGTGAGGAATTAAAACGTACGCAGGATAGGCTTTCGGACATGCAAAATCCCCGCTAGCGATGCCTTGACCCTTGAGGTGATTCCCGTTCGTATCCTTGGGGTAAGCATATTGGCAGTCACAATCATTTGTGGCTGCCTTTTATAGTTTGTCCGTGATTTGCCCTGTTTTACGGATAAATCCATCCGATCAGTTGGCAGGTAAGCATCCGATGAAATGCATACTATGTTACTATATTGCCTTCAGCAGAAAGGCATACTCCAATGGTATCGTATCCTGGGTCGCTTTGCATTGAAGCCAGGCTTCTTCTTCGTGGCTTATGCGGGAAATCTCAGCAGAAGAAACGGTGGCGAAGCGGGCGCAGACCTTATTGAGAATTTCCTTCTCGAAATTTGTCAGCTTGGCCCTGTCTGTCTTTACTTTCGCTTGGAGCTCAGTGCCTTCTCTCTCGCCGACGATTCGTGGAACTTGAATGATTTCGTCGAACTGGCTGTAGATCCTATCCCAATGCTCCGGTACAGGACCGTAATCCAGCGCTTTGTATGACAAGCCAGTAATTGTCATTCCGCTTTCACGATATGCAGCAAAGTCTACATAGAACAGAATCTTGTTCATTTTTGTATAGAAGACTTCCTTGCAATTTTCTATTATGTATAGCAATATGTTCTTTAGATGATCGAGAGACTGCCTGCCGTATCCGTTTTCTCTTCCTCTCTCATATGAGAAGATTCTGGAATGTGCATACAGACTCCATTCATTCTTTGCTTCCGATTTCATGATGTCTTCGATTCTCGCGGTTATCCTTCGGTATTCGTTGTCGCCCAACAGATTTCTTGAGCTGTGCACATAATTCAGGAATGTCTCAGGATTCATAATGGACCTTATCATTCTGCCATTAGAGACACTTGGTACTTCGCCATTCTCATATAGGCGCCACTGATTGATGCCGATGCCAAGTATCTGTGACATCTTGGCTGCCGGAACACCATACTTGTCACGCACGGCAAGAATCTCATCAGTAAAAGGGATGCCATATCTCACTCTATATTGGTTGGTCACCTGAGCGTAGCCTGCATCATCCGTCTCGTCTGTTGTAAACAGTTCGCCGCTATCTTCGCATAACCAGGCTGTATGCATATACTCATATTGCTCACCTCTGAATTTCCAAGTACGCTTTTCACATACTTTCTTCATTTCATTACCTGTAAATGGACTTTTCATTTTTCTTCTTCTTTTTCAAAAGGATATTTCAAAGGATGCTCAGCCAAATGAAAAGATATACATATCGTCTGGGGGATGTATTCACTCATCATAATTTTAATGTACACTTCTCTTCCTTTGACGTCTTTCCCAAACACCCAGAATTCTCCCAATCTGTTTAGTGTGTCAACAACCGGACCTTCGACGTAATCTTCTACTATCAGACTCTCAATGATAATTTTCCTATATGAGGGAACTATCTCCAACTCCTCCAGAGCTTTCTGATTCTTCCCTCTGTCATCTCGATAAATAATACCGAAGATCTTCAACTTCGCCTGAAACTGATCCAGAAAGCCTTGAACATTTTCTCTCGTCACCATGTCAATATCTTCACAATGTTATACCGTTGCAAATATAGGGTACAATAAGCAGATTAACAACTATAACGTTGTTTCTTTATCAAATTTACTAATATAATCTCTCGTAAGCATCTGATACGTTTTACTTCCTCAGGGGCTGAGGTGTATGTTTTTGAGGAAGTACAAAGGGTGACTTAGCTTCGAATGAGAGTATTTCTTCGTAAGCATCCGGTGAAGTACAAATTCAACATTCAGCCGCCACTGCCGGGTACTACCTGATAGTGGCGGCTGATTTGTGCATATCCGAATCTTGCACTAGGACGCACTGAAGCAACACTACCGATCTGACAGCAGAACCCGCCACATCCACGTGTGCATCAACTGCCTCACAACCAGCGCGATACAGAACCCTCGTTGCGTAAAAGCACGCAACCGAGATTCTGTATAACATTGGCTAGCAGGGGAGTAGGATTTACGGTACATGTCGTTTCCAGTGTTCGGGTACCGGCGGTACCATGGCACTGTGAAAAACGGATAAGTAAGATGAAGAAGATTAGTAAAATATTTGGTTTGGGAATCCTCTCCCTTGCGGCTCTTTCTTGTACGAAGGTGAGCCCTTTGGGACCGGGCCAGCCTGATTCACCGACAATATCCATTGCCGCGGACGTTCCTGCAACAAAGGGATTCTTAGATGGAAGCTTCCCTACAGGAAGCCAGATCACTGTTTATGACTGGCTGGACGTGGCAAGCGGCACTGATAGTTATCACATGAGCAATGTCGGCGTAAAATATAACGGCCCCAACAATAAAGATTGGCAGTACACAGAGACCGACGCGCAGTATTACTGGGTCGACGGTACGCATAATTTCTTCGGCTGGATGACTGACGAGGGAACTGGGGCGGATTCAGATCCTACCAGTTATTCTTCTTTGTGGTCATTCAACTCGACCACCAAAATACTGAAAGTAGACTATACTTTTACTCCGTCCACCCCTATTTATGACTTCGTATATTCCGATATCGTAAGTGTGCCTTATTCTAAGGGCAACACTCCTACTCCTGATATGGTCATGCTTGACATGAAGCATCTGTTTACTGCGATAAGTTTTGGTGTTGAGAATAAAACAGAAGACGATGTAAAAATAAATTCGTTCCATGTAGCAAAGCTAAAGAATAAATGTTACGCTGAAATCGACTATTCTGGGACTAACGTCAGAGTTGATCTTAAAAATAAATCTAATGAATACCCTGTAGGTACAGAATATTGGAACAGTTTGAGTTCTCCCTATACTCTCGCAGGTAACAGTAGTACTGACAATATCTTTGTTGGCCCAGATGCTGGCATCTCTTATGATATTATCTGGCCACAGGATGCCAATGACGTACATTTCGGCGGTACGCCAATTAAGGATGCTAATGGCAATGTTACATATCCTCAAGAATGGATGATGTCGATAAACTATACAATGGAGGGGAAACCTCAAACGAAAAAGATTGATTTTCCTAACGTTTCGTGGGAAGCCGGAAAGAAATATCATTTCGTACTTAATATAAATCCTATTCAGACAGTAACCATCAAATATATTGTTACAGATTGGGATAATAGGACAGTTGATGTGCCTGCATTTAATTAAAAGCAATCTTTAGAATCATGAGAAGAATTCATATATTATCGTTACTAGCTTTGTCAATCATAATAGTATTGGCAGGATGCTCTATCGATGAGATTGATAATACATATCCGGAAGATGGACAAACTACAGTCAATCTTAAATTTATTGTAGAGAATGCTTCAGAAATAGAGACTAAGGCAGCTCAGTCTACATACTATGAGTATCTGGTTCAGAATGTCTATGTGTTCATGTTTCTTGATGGAAAGCGAGTTGAGACCAGCCAGCGATTCTTCCAACCTAACGGAGGAGGTATAACCAACTATAAGCACAAAGAAGCAGACAGAGAAGAATCCGGTACGCTTACATTTGAAACAGCTACTGGAAGCAATATGATTCTTTGCGCCATAGCTAATATCGGAACATCCAACTCTGTACTTAACCCCAATGCGTCTTCAGATAATGGAGATGGCGGACACGAGGTCACGGATGCTGATATTGAGCGAATGGATGCCATCTCTACTTATGATGAACTTAAGAATCTGGCAGTGTCACTCGATGCACAGACTGTATTTAGAGGAGCATCTTTCCTGATGACAGGAGAAGTACCGGTAAACCTTGGTTCAGGTCAAAACTTAAATGTAACCATTCCTCTTAAACGTGCCGATTCTAAGATTACATTCAATGTAACAGCAGCACCTCCAGCAGGCTCTGACTTTTCAGATTTCAAGTTCATTCCGGGAAAGTGGAGAGTGGTCAACGTGCCAGCAAAAACATGGGTTCTCCCACCTACTGTTACACCTGGAGCGACTTTGACAGCAGATCTTGACGCAACAAGTGCTGACACTGATTTCTTTACGATTTCAGAAACGAATGCGCCTCAGTTTGAAGGTGCTGTGAACGGAGTAGATAACAGCGGTACTTTCACTTTTTACATGTATGAAAATCTGAAGGCACCGAAGCAGAATATCACTAATGGCAATTATGCACTTCGTGAATTGCAGACGAAGACTGAGATTACAGAAGGCGAAGGCGTTCCTGAACAGATTTATCAGAATGGAGAGTATGTTTATGCACCTGAAAAAGGTACTTATGTCATCTTCACAGGTGAGTTAAGCTACACGCATCCTGTTGACGGAATAGATCAGTATGTAATTGCAGATGCCACATATTGTGTCCACTTAGGATACGATAGTACACAGAAAAATGTCAATGACTACAGTACAATCCGCAATAGCCATTACACTTATAATGTTAAGGTTACTGGAGTGAATTCACTTATCGTCGAAGTCGAGAATGATAATGAGACTCGCCCTGGAGTTGAAGGTGAAGTAGTGTCGTCTGCTGCACAGATCATCAATGTCGATGGTCACTATGATAGGGCTCTGATGACATTGACAGCAGAAGAAGCCCGCAAAATCTATTTCGCAGTCAGCACTCCATTTGAAAGAGGACTGGATGCGAATGGCTTTCAGCATAGTGAGACGCTTAAGGATTATAAATGGATCAAATTTCTGATAAATTCTGAAGTTGGAGTAGCCAATAACCGATATGCCGCATTCCCGGGTGAAGCATGTTATGACGGCGGAAAGAGCGCAACAGGTACAGCAGCAAGAAGTGCGGTATATAATAATACAAATGTCACTTTGAGGGATATCCGTCAGTTATCGACATATCTTAATCAGAATCCGCCAAACGGATCCACAACAATAACAGTCTTTATTGACGAGTACCTTTATTTTTACAATCCGACTAACGATCCATTAGGAGCCTCTACGACTTACAAGAGTGCTTACAATGCATCGACCGAAGAAGAACTCCTGATGTGGAAAAAGAGTGTGAACCAGAACGACCGTATGCTTCATATAGTCAAGGCTGGAGACATGAATTATAGTCTGGACGGCCAAACATCACTTTCAAAATCTGTAATTACCATCAAGCAGCGTCCGATACTTACATTTTATAATGTAAATGCCGGTGATGCTCTTAAGACAGCCTGGGGTACCGAGACTATAAATGAAACACCTCGTAAGCCAATTACACGAGGTAGTTTCCCTGCAAGGAATAATAATGACAATGATTATTCTTATGCTCAGAAAATAGCATCACATCGTAACAATGAGAACGGCAATAGCAGTTGGGGAAATGTGATAAGCGCGACTAATCAGTATGGCTTAGGCAATAACTACAATGATGTCTCGTATGCATGTGCAATGAGAAATCGTGATATGGACGGTGACGGTACAATTGATCATGAAGAAATGGTCTGGTATCAGACATCACTCAAGCAGCTTACAGATTTATGGATTGGTGAGCCTGCTATGCCGACATATGCTCAGCTATATAATGTTAATGATCCTGACGGAACTTATGGATTGAATAATAAAAATGCATTTGCAACCCATTATTCTTCAAGTTCAATTTCAGGTAATTCGCCGTACATATATTGGGCTGAGGAGTTTGGTGCAGTTTCGACACAGACCCAAGCTAGAGATTGGAATAAAGCACCGAGACAGGGCAATACGTATATTGCCTCAGTCAGGTGTGTTCGTAACCTTGGTCAACGATATGGTTCTAAAGAATTACCTCAAGATTATATCGTTGTAGAAGGCAATCCTAATATTACCCCAGGAGACGACAACAATATCAATGTCGAGTATGCTCTGAACCTGGATTTCATCAATCCTATCGCCTTGCGCTCAACTCCGGATAATGGGAATCCGCTCCCATACTCTCTTATTGATTATGCAGGAGAGAGTAATCGAGCTTATTATGGATTTTACGTCCTTCCGGGCTATTATGGAAATGATGGACGAAACAGTACAACAACTTGGCAGGATATATATGATAATCAGCTGGGACAGAATAATAGAGTTATTTGCCCGGCAGGCTATCGTGCACCGAATCAGCGAGAAATGCTTATAATGAAGTCATCGATTGATGGTTGGAACTATAACGAGGGTAATAGCGGATATTTCATGTTTAACGGACAAGATATCTTATATACTGACAATACATCTGCCGGATTTGGTGCATTCTATTATTATCCTGGCGACCAGCGTGTCAGTCGAGAAATTAATAATAATGATCGCGCCTGCGTTGTCCGCTGCGTAAAAGATAATCTAAATGCGCAATAGGTGTAAGCCTTCGGTAATAACCAGTTACTACCTGCTACTAGCCGCCACTATCGGGTACTACCTCAGTAATGGCGGCTAATTGGTCAATATGTACTTTGTCGGATGCTTACATTTATAGTTTGTCCGTAAAATGCCCTGTTTTACGGATAAATCCATCCGATCAGTTGGCAGTAATAAAAGCTACTGGAAACAATCATCCGCCACTATCAGGAAGTACCCGTTAGTGGCGGATGATTGGTCATGTGTATTATGTCAGATACTAATATTTAATTTTGTAGATTTGATGTAACTCCATTTTCATCAATAGCATCATTAACAGTGAAGTTTGCTGATTTGTATGTGGTGGTTCCTCCCCACATACTGCTAACACTATATGTCACGTATACTGTGGTCGCACCTGTCACACCCTGCAATTCAATACCTTGATTATTTGTTGCTGTCCTGTTATTATTTGACCTAGTATATGTATAGGCAGCGATCTGAGTTCCATTCGATGTATACATTGTAATCGTGCCTCCGTTTGAGAATGTTGCATATCCGCCCATGCCACTTCCGGAGAGTGTCATCACCAGCTTACCAGCAGGAATTATAATCGCATTAATCTGCTCAATAGTAGATGTCAGACTTTCGTAGTCTGTTGCAGAAAGAGTTACTGAATTTTCATCCTGCTCTGTAGTGGCTACGAGTTTGATCGTTGTAATATCAGTCTCGTTAGGTGTAAATGTATAAGAATTACCACTCTGAGTCCACTGACCGTCGTTTGGCATTCCGTCTGCGAAAGCCAAACCATTGAATGTTACTGTCACAGCCGTTCCTGCTGTGTAGCCAGTAAATTCATAGAACACAGTCTCCTCTGGGTCCATTTCATCAATTTCATCACCATTTCCATCCACGAATTTTCCTGCAAAACTCATCTTACCGCGAGTTGCTGTTGCTGATGCTGGAGCAAAATGACTGGCCTCAAGTTTGACCTCTACCGAACCATTCTCATTTCTGGTAATAATATCAAACGAAGTATTATCTTCATCAGCAATGTATGAGAATATTGGGTTACCATTTGCATCGGTTCCCATTGGAACTAAACGAGTCTCATCATTAGCTGGCTTTGCATTTATCAGCGTAACAGTAACGTTGACAAATCCCTCCTGTGGTATTTCTGACAATTCAAATGAGACAGTTGATCTCTTGTCAACACCTGTTGGTATCTTGTTATTACCGCTAAAGCGGAGATTTTCAAAATATCTCGAATAGTTACCAAGATAGTCAACGTCATAAGGTACAAGACCTGTCGTGCTTGGGAGTATGTCATTTACGTATGCAACAAAATAAGTGTTTGTCACATAGATGTTTGTCGCACTCTCGGCTTTGTTTGTCTTGAAATGGCACTGGACGGTTCTTTTACCGCTAACAACAGGAAGAGCATAATATTCTTCCTTTGTCAAGTATTTTACGAACCAGAAAGCGCTCTTATTTGCATTCGGAATATTACTTATTCCCGTGGTTACAGGGAGATTGTCATTGTCCGGGGTAATTGAGAGATTCTGTGCCTCGATGTTGAAAGCGAGAGGGAACATCGAAGAACCGAGTCCGTCAGGAATAGTTATGTTGAGGTCAAACGCCTCATTTATTTTCTTATCCACCTCGCCCGGAACGCACTTTATCTCCATCTCATACGGTGCAGTCAAAGTATATGATACCTTTCTCTGGATTGTATGACGAGAACCATTTAATATGTATTCTGCGATGATCAGCAGGGATCCAGTTTTTTGTGCAGCACCGATCTGCGCTGGATTGACTACAATTGTTTTCTTTGCATTGGGTACAGGTTCCTCGTCTACAATCATAGATTCTGTTGCGCTACTACCTTCTCGACCAATACCGCTCAATGCATCCTTGTCATCATCAGCCAATTTGATAGTAACTTTATCAAGTTCTGCGTCTCCTAATGTCTCGAATTTATACCACAGAGGAACGTTATCTTCGGTTACAAGAACCTTGCTGGTATATTCGACTGAAAGACGTACCTCTCCATCAGAAATATTGGTAAGTGAAACGATGTTTTCATCAACAGATGTTGAAATGTCGCCACTACCTCCGTATTTTACAGCATCCTCAGGAGTAGGATATCCGTCTCGGGTAACGGAGTTGATGGTAACTGTATACTGGAAGTTTCTGAGGATAGGGAAGTATTTTCCACTCTGATCTCGCAAATCGACTTTGTAATATACGTTTTTACCTCCATATGTTCCATATACAAGCACATATGCCGGATTATTTATCGGAGTCTCTCTCTCATATACGTACGCTGGAGTAGTCTTAAACGCATTTACATTAACTTCTGTATTCAGTTCAGCCGAGCCCGGAACAAAAGCGTCGTATCCTTCTTCATCTTCTTCTTTACCGATAAGTGTCTCAAAACTCTTTCCCGGATAGTCTACAAATTCACCTTTACTACGGTTATATGCCGCTATAGATCCCTGTGTCGGGGTGTTGAATACCGCATAAGAAGTAAGCTCAAAATCACAGTCTGCAGCAGTCTGTACAACGATCTTTGCAAAATTTCTGACAAGAGGAATCTCACTTAATGCATCGATAGTCTCTTGAGTTGGAGTGAGTGTCGATGCATCTGGATTGCTTGCCTTGATCTTATCTATTTCTTTTCTATACCAGTATGCATCGTTTGTACCAGAGGTATATAACGATGTTATGACCTCCTCATCTCTACCATATCTGATCGTTTCTGGAGCATTGGCAATGAAGTGGATAATTCTTTTCGTATCCGACAAGGTAAGAGTTACGGAGTATTTGTATCTCGTCTCATTCGTACTTGCTAACTGGAGCGGGTCGGCCTTTACATATTCAACAAGGAACCTGTTCTCGTCGAATACGGCGAGATAAAGGTTCCTGACATTCGGATTGTCTCCGAAGGCCTTTGTTGGGTTCTGCCCTTCCGGAATCAATACAGTGAAATCCACAGTGACCTTATCGCTGTCCAAAACAGGCTTCAGTTCTGTCAGTTCATCAGTACATGATAATGCAATCATCACTAATGAGAGTATGTATAGCAATTTCTTCATCGTTATTCAGTCTTTAAGTCAAAGGCATCTCTTGGCATATCTCCCCATGTGAAGGTGTCAGATGGGGTAAATGTTCCGTTGGTAGTGGTACCAAGGCGATAAGTTTCGCTGTTCTCCCAATACCATTCGTCGTATACGCAACGGACAAAGTTTTGGCCACCAGTTACTTGGCCAACATATTGCATTTGAACAAGTCCGTTAGTATCTGGATCACCTAATCCATGTGCGCACCAATAATTATAGGAAGACAAATATACCTCCGGAAGATTACCATAGTTAATCTGGCTCAAAATAAATTGGAATTCGGCCTTAGTCGGCAGACGCCAACGTCCTGCAGGGTAACCATCCTCTTGGTAAGAAGCGCAGCGCCTCTTCATCATTTCCAAACTATTTGCATTTGTTGTTTCTGTTACTGTACCGTAACCAGATGCCAACCTGAATTTTGGAGCAATCATATTGATTGTTGGCTCTGCAGCTTCAGCTGCAGCATCATTTGCGTAGATTGTGCCTGTCGTTTGAGCAGAATATCTTTCACTCGCTACATTAGTACCATAGTAATATTCCAATTCACGATTGGATCCTCCGTCATAGATAGCATCACCGCTATACCAACGTATTGATTGCGCATCCTGAACATCATATGTATATTCAGTATCTCGAGGATCACCGATTACCAGATTTGTGCCCTCAGTCGTTGTAACTGTAATAACGAACATTCGTCTATCCGCACCCTGCTTGTTGCCCTCAGCTCCAGCAAAGTAGTCTAGATTAGAATTATTAGCGCCACTCTGATTCGTACTACCATGATATCCATTTACCCAAACATAACCCTGTCCGTCTGTATCTGTATCAGTATTAAAATACGCTTCAACATAAATTGCAGGGTATTGGGTAATTGTAATTTCTTCCTGGAATTTACCAGTTTTATCATCTTTATGTTTAATTGTGAACTCAATTGTATATGGAGTAAAGTCAAAATTCCTATCAAGCATGTTGTTATTCAAAGCATGCGAGAACTGTATTGTATTGTCGACAATGTCAAGTGTATAATTAGTTACATAATTAATTGTCGGATTACTATTTTTTACGTTATATTTCGGATAAGAGCATGTTGCATCCACAATCTCACAATCGTGACTTGAATTAAATGGAATTGTCAGCTCCTGCTCGTTGTAAACTATATATTTTTCCTGTTCTACAACAAGATATCTTGCGCCCTGAATATCTGCACTTACATTGGTGCCTGTACTCCAGTTTACTACATAATAAGTTGCATTATTTACTACCACTGTCGGCTCCTTCTCGTTGAAGCTTCCGAGGACGTCTAACATGAGGTCGATATTGTACCAATTGTTTTTCTCAAGCTGGGTACCATTCAAAATGACCTTATAGTAGCATCGCTGATAAGGTTGTCCTGCCGAAGCCCAAGGAAGCATGATCATGAAATATGGCTCAGATTCAGTACCAGGATTCCATTTAAATGGGTATGAGTAGAATGGATCACAGCTGCTTTCATAATTGGTGTTACCTTCAGCAACGGAAAATCCTCGTTCTATGATGTTGAAGTATGAAGTTGCTGCATCAGGATCGCCTGAAAGCACGGCATTGTTGACACAATTATATAATGACACTGTCATGTCTCTTGGGATAGGAGTCCAGACAGTACCATTATCAGTATGTGATTTAGCTACATTAACATTCAACGTCAGCTTTGCAGCTATGCGGTCTACCTTGATATCTCCAGAAGCTACTGGGTTCTTAGTCTTGTCTGCGAGTGTCGCTACGCCCTGTCCTGCCATGACAAAAGAATCCTGTTTCGACGTGAAGCTTGCACTAAGCGCGATAGTCTTCAGATTGTTGATAGAAGTGTTCTGAGGAATTGAAACGTCGTTTGGAAGGTTCACAATCAGAAACACCTGACACTGTGTCTGTGGATATGGAAACAGCTGATTCAGAATATTATCATCAAGAGGTACGGTAAAACTCTCTGTAATCTGCTTATTGGTATTCACGCTTCCTTCCAACACAGCATTGCTGCCTGTACCATTGTTTGGATACAAGAAGTAATGGATAGTCTGGATCAGATTCTCGTTAAGACTCTGCACGCCTTCCATTGTCTTGGTCTGGAGATCAGAGCTTTTGAGAGTGATGGTAAGCGCGCCCGCGTCTGATACCGGAGTGTCGATCTCTTCCGTACAAGAAGAGAATGAAAGGCCGATAGTCAAAAGAGCAAGATATATAAATATTCTTTTCATAGTTTTCTACTTATTCTTCTGATGGATAATGGTAAATCTGGTCGGTTGAATCTGTGAGTCAGCAGATATTATTCTGCCGTCTGATCTTCTCACAAAGAACTCAACTGTTACCTTATAGTCACGTTCACGGTCTCCAGTATGGATCGGAACAACTCTGATCTGTGAAGCAATATCGTTAATTGGTCCAGTAGCAGGCTCAATATAGAAAGCATCCACGTCTCCAGACAATGTAGCAATCCAGTTGCCTCCGACAGGAGTTCTGAAATGGAACGAACCTTCAGCCGGCTGATTGTTCTTGATATAAACATTAGACCCACTTACATTTGATGCTGTATTGCTCCAACTAAGAGCTCCGCTGGCCATCATTGAGACAGACTCTGTAGAATAATCGATGTCGAAATCGTTATATTTCCAAGGGTTTACAGTGCATATCAGCTTGATGGTCTTGTCTGCAAATTCGATATCGTAGTGATATCTCTTACCTGGCTCCCATGCTGTGCCTTCAGGAAAATTGATTCGCTTCTCATACTCAGTACCATCCATTGTGTATTTGATGTACATAAGATATGAGTCTGGATATGTGACTTCGCCGTTTTCCGTATTTGTCTCAGGCTCTTCATTGGAATGAAGCTTACTTGTTTCATGCGGCCACATGATCATGTATTCCTGATTGTTGGAAGAGGTGAATACGTTGTTGTATGATACCGCTCCACTTCTGCCATCAAGGCTAACATTAGTCGCAGTACGGTAAGCGCCTGTCTGCTTTACGCCAGCTTCATAGCTTGCGACGACAACGCCATTATTGCTGTTGTTGTAGTTGATTGAAGCTGAATTCTTGCTGTAAAGGTCATTGATGCTGAACTCTTCGATTACAATGTTTGACTTGGTATTGTTGATAGCACCAAAACTGATTGCAGTAAACAGATGCTTCATATTGAGCATTACCATGTCAGGAGTAGAAGTCTCGCCCTTCTCATAAGGTACACTCACGATATCTGAATACACGAAGTCATAAATATGGGTGGACGGAGTAAAAGTATAGTCTACTTTCAGTATTTTGGTGGTCGAGTTGAAAGACCACAAAGAAGAATAACTGGTAGGATCTGAATCCGCCCCAGTTCCCTCGTCAGTCATCCAGCCGAAGAAATTATGCGTACCGTCGACCCAGTAATACTGAGCGCTTGGGTCCATATAACTCCAATTCTTGTTGTTGCCGCCGTTATATTTAACGCCGACATCTCTCATATGGTATTCCCCCGTTTGCAGCCAGTCATATACTACGATCTGGCTTCCTGTAGGGAAACTTCCATCTAAGAATCCCTTTGTTGCAGGAACGTCCGCGGCAATGGATATTGTCGGTGAATCAGGCTGGCCCGGTCCCAAAGGGCTCACCTTCGTACAAGAAAGGGCCGCGAGGGAGAGGATTCCCAAACCAAATATTTTACTAATCTTCTTCATCTTACTTATCCGTTTTTCACAGTGCCATGGTACCGCCGGTACCAAAACCGTTAAATAAACTTGTCTTCAATAATTTCCAGAAGGAACTTCACGTCTTCAATTCCGACTGAAAGTGTATAAGTATAATGTCTTCCCGGAGTAAGGTTGGTCTCCAGGTCGCAGGTCTTCAGCGTCTGGGTGAAACCCGTGGTCGGCGATGTACGGTATTCATACTCGACCGTTACGCGTGTATCAAGAACCTGAGGGACTACATTCCAGCAATATCCGATGTCCTCTGGATTGGCGCCTGTGGCCTGTGATCCTTCGAAAAAGAATAATGTCGCTGTGTCCGGTCCAGTGGTCCAACTTGGCTCGGGTAGGGAAGTAAAGTATCCCCTGTATTTTACTTCGTCGATCTTGATCGACTTGATGATGATCTCTTCGTTAGCGGTGACGCGGTTCTTCACCTTGAAGTCTATCTGCGACAATGCGTGCTTGAAAGGAAGCACGATCAGTCCGTGACTTTCCACCTTGTCCATATCGGCCTGCGGCTCTGTATAGAGAATATCCGCCTGCGTATTAAGCATATTGTACGAACAAACAGCTCCATTCTCTCGTGTACACCCCTCAAAAGCTCTTATTGGCGTATAACCGATAACGGTCATGTTCTGCCCTCTTTCCGGCCAGAGTGCTCCGCATTCGATGTTCCATCCGAAATCAGTGCTGAAGTGTACTGGCTCATAATTCAGATACAACGCCGCCAAGGATGAGTGCTCCGCCCAATTGTACTTTTTGTCGAGCGTCCATGCACTTATCGCAAATGACTGTCCCTCAGGATAATCACCTAATCCCCGAGCAGCCTTGGTGGCAATATGCATAACTGGCTGAAACGACATCTGCGTAAGCGGGTTGTACTCATTCTTGCTGTTTACAGTACACCCCGTCGACATCAGCATCAATAGCATATATGAGATTATTCGTTTTATCATCAGTTAGTTGATCGGTATATTTACATCATCTTCTTCGTCCCAGTTTTCCACCGTCGCACCCACAAGGATCAGATCATAGCCTAATGTAATGTTGTAGGTATATCTAGTACCCATTTCCCACTCCTTAATCTTCAGGTCGCTAAGCTTGACGGTTGAAGACTCTTTTTTATCGTTCACCATATACTCGATCACAAGCTCAGCTTCACTAGGAAGTTCCTGAGGCATAAGTATAAGGTCATTCTGACCAGTCACGCCGTCGAGAGCGAGGTACCGGTTGACATAATTTATTGCTCCGTCTCCAGTGTTTTTGTTCAACTGAACACTGCCGCTGAATGCAACGTAAGGAGTAGTATTCTTTAAAGTTGTCGTTACTTCCCAACCAGTACCAGTTTCAGGGTCGATAGCATAATTGGCAGTGTTATTATCTGCAATATTCTCTTTAAATGTTCCGCTGTAATATACACCGTCAACCTTGATTGACTTCAAGACAAATGTACTGCTGTAGTCCGCGCTCAACTGTACCTTGAACTGGATAGATGAAAGTGCATGCTTGAAAGCGATGTCTACTCCGTCATATACAGTGTTTGTACCACCGGCATTGCTTTCCTTATTATAGATGCGAGGAGCGTACATGAGGTCTTGCTGAAGCGATGCTGTCGGGTGGACAGAGAATCCTGTAATAGTCAGACCGTCAGCACCGTAGCTGAATGTTCCTTTGCCGCTGCTCTCGCCTCCTGCAACTTTTGTAGCACTCGCAGGAGAGTAACCGCCGAAGCTGAGTACTCCGGATTCTGGCCAATAATACGTGTTGAGACCCTTCCATCCGCCGCTACCCACTGTTGCGTCGTTGTACGATGCGTAGGTGAACTCGCCGCCGTTGATATAGGTGGTGGCATTTTTAGATGTCCATCCGTCATATGTGTCCGGATGGCGCACGCCATAGATTACGAAGTTCTCTGTAGTAGGGTAGGTAGTAGGGTCGGTCTTATCGTTGATTTCACCATACACCGGCGCCTTGGTCATAGATCCGACAACAGGTGTGGTGAAGCAGATCTCGACCTGCTTCTCCTCAGGAGAGAATACATCATTGCTCACGCATCCCGTACCCAGGAGCGCCGCAGCAATAGCCGATATGATGAGTGTCTTTTTCATTGTTTTCATTTGGCACCTCCGCAGGCGGTCAGGCCCGCGGAGACGTTAAGGGAATTACTTAATCTCGTCCTTTGGAACTTCGATGTTAATATTTACATCACCCCAATCCTTTACAATTGTAGGAGCGAAGACAATCTCCTCCATTCCAAAGATAATAGTATAAATATAACGCTTACCTGCCTCCCAATTTGATATAGTGGCTGTTGTTCCTGTAAGTGGGAAATACTTTGTATAAGTGATAGAATCCTCGCCCATATCCTTATGATGTACAGTATAGACGATTTTTACAGTTACCTTTTCATCACCGGTACCAATCGTTTTTGTTGCGTCAGATGTGTGATCCAATCCCTGTGGGATAAGAACAATGTCTGCGTCACCATCAGATACATTTGTAGGTACAAGTGCACCGTTAGTGTAGTTGTATGGAACAACCATTCCATCTGTGCTAGTAAATGCTACGTAATCAGCGTCCTCTATATCGTATCCGCTCCAAATCGTGCTGAGATTAAGATCCTTATAGCTTTCAAACTGAGTAAGGTCAGCCTGATTATATGCGTTTTCTATAGTAATACTCTTAAGCTTAATTTCGTATCCATCAATAGCATAATTCTCTTTTGCGCATACCGCAAACTTGATTGCAGAAAGTGCATGTTCAAACTGAATCTGTACTCCATCATAAACGTCGTTTCCAGGCTTCATAGTAGTTTTTTCCTGATTTAATGCTCTCTTACTAAGCATTAAATCATATTGGTTGTAGGTTGCAGGGTTAGTATTATCGTTGCTGATAGTATAATCCTCAACTTTGAGACCGTGCTCGAATGTATACTCGATATCAGTACCACCTATAAGGCTAGTAGTTGTTCCTGTTGAATATGCAGCAAAAGTCAAATATCCATCCATAGGCCAGTAATATTTCTTATCAGCTGACCAATATTCATCATATTTTTGATTGTTTATGGTAATCTCTGTCGTTTTATATGTAACAAGAACACCATTGTCTCCTCTCATATATGACGTTACGTCTTCAGGGACTGTTCCATTCGCTGAAAATTGATCAATGTGATAATCTGCAAATACATAGAATGGTGCAGTAGTTGGATACTGAGTTCCTGTCGCTAAGTCAACTGCTTTCGTTAATGTAGAGGTGACTGGGTTAGCAAAAATAAGTTCGTGCTGCTCTGTTGCTGAAGGAGCAAGCTCGTTCTTTGTACAGCTTACAAGCGCTGCGCCTGCGATAGCTGCGATGAAAAATAACTTTTTCATGATTTTTTCCGGTTTTTTATTGTTAATATTTTGGCACTTTCACAAGTGATCAGACTTGTGAAAGCGTATAATGTTTAGAGTGTATCAAGATCTGTTATAGTTTCTGGAGCCCAGTCTGTTACTGTAGGCGCGAAGAGAATCTCATCAAGACCGATTGTGAGAGTGTAGATATAACGCTTTCCTCTGAGCCACTCCTTTACAGTTTCAGATGTGTTAAGAGACACTGAGCTTACGTTGTTTGTGATATATACACCTTCATCCATTTCATTGTGGCGGAACTTATATGTCACCTGAACTGTAACGTCGTCATCAGTCTTTGTTGCGTCTCCGTGCTCCATAGACTGTGGGAGGAGAATAAGGTTTGTTTCGTTATCATTTTCCTCATCCTCATCAAATGTGTCTCCTGCAGCTCCGTCTGTTGGTACAGTAAATGCACCAGAATAAGCCACGTAATCAACCTCTTCTTCCTGTCCTGTCCATCCTTTGTTTGTATCTACAGAAGGTGTTGTATTATTCGGACCATCTACAAGATTCTGTGAGAAGTCTCCCTTAGAGTAAGCATTAAGAACTTCAATTTTCTCCACGATGATTTCATAATCTAATGCACTAGTAGCAAGTTCCTCTTCCATTGCAACCTTGAACTGGATTGAAGAGAGTGCATGGAGGAAATTGATCTGAACACCATAGTAGTGATTATTCATATCCTTCTGATCAACCAAAGTCTTGTCATATGATCTTTCGCTGAAGAGAAGGTCTACCTGATCTGCAGCATTAGCAGCAATTGTGTAGTCAGTAAATTCAAATCCTGTGCTGGTGTACTTTGCTCCAGATGCCATATACGGAGCGTATGCCGCAAATGTAAGTTTTCCGGTCTTAGGCCAGAAATATACAGGGTTCGATCCCCATGTTCCGTTTGTTGCATGTGTCTGGTAAGTAACCTGAACATTTGTCATGTACCTGATACCAGCCGCAAAATTTGTATATCCGTTTGCGTAATGATGAGCGTACACAGCGAAATCCTTATCATCAGGGAATATAGCAGGAATTTCAGTTGCAGCCTTTGTTGCTGCCGACATAACAGGAGTGTCAAATGTAATAGCTACCTGTTCTGTCACAGAAGGTGCGACTTCATTCTTTGTACAGCTTACAAGCGCTGCGCCTGCGATTGCTGCGATGAAAAATAACTTCTTCATTTTTATTTTTTTTGTTTACTATTTTCTGTTTTAGATCCCTCGACTTCGCTCGGGATGACATTTGGCACATTCCCTTGGTTCTCTCGGGATGACATTCTTGGCACCCCCACAGGCGATCAGGCCTGTGAGAGCGTATGGATGATTAGTTATTGATCTGTGGAAGATCAACTGAAACATTGTCCCAATTGTCGATTGTAGGAGCGAAGTAGATGCCCTGGAGACCGATTGTGAGGTTGTAAGTGTAGATCTTACCCATTTCCCACTTGTCAACAGTAACAGTTGCATCTCCCTCCTTTCCACTCTGATTTACTGAATCGTAGAGCTTGAAGATAGCTGTCTGAAGGAGAGGCTGCTCGTTCTTGTTCTTGATATAGTACTTAACTGTAATCAGAGCCTCCGAAGCCTTGAATACCTGTGGGAGCACTATAGAAGTCTGACCTGCAGTTTTGGCATCCTCTTCTACTTCGAGAGAGTTCTCATAGGTAGCAGCTTCCCAAATAACATAGTTCGCTCCAGACTTCTCTACCTTCCATGATGGAGTCGAGCCAATGTTCTGAGTGAAAGTACCCTTGCTGTCTGCTGTTACAGTGATAGACTGTAATTTGATAGTTCCCTCTGGATATTCATCAGCAGCCTTGATTGTGAATGCTACAGCTGAAAGTGCATGGTTGAAAGCGATATCTACACCTTCATAGGTTGTGCCGTTTGTATAAGATGCATTTGTCTTGTCGTATGCTCTTGTGCTATAGAGTACGTCGATCTGGTTGGCGAGAGTTGTTGGAACTGAGTAGTTCTCGATGGTAAGACCGGTAGCCTTGTCACAGCTGACGCCAGTAAGCTCGAATGGAGAATAAGCGTCGAAAGTAAGCTTACCATTCTTTGGCCAATAGTAAGGAGAAGTTGGCTCCCATGCGCCATCCTCTGTTTCCTTATCGTTGTGATTGTTTGCGTTATATGCAACTTCTACATTTGTCATGTATGGAACTGCTGCAGTTGCGTCATAGCTTGCTGCTTCAGAATACCATGCCCAAACGCCGAAGCTTACAGTTTTAGGGTACGTACCGGTAAGGAGTCCATACACGGGAGTTGTAGATGCCTTTGTTGTAGTACCTACGATCGGAGATGCAAATGTGATCTCCTGCTGCTCGTTTACTGACTGAGCAACTTCATTCTTTGTACAGCTTACAAGCGCTGCGCCT
>JAEIGA010004893.1_pt1 | contig 20597 bp, 17 predicted proteins | sample 9270691 | NCBI WGS metagenome assembly JAEIGA01 (sample SAMN17057246, study PRJNA624740) | gut metagenome | biome: biome; isolation source: fecal sample | host: Bos grunniens | place: China: Xizang | collected 2019 | reverse complement strand
GCTGATGATCTCTTCCCACCAGTCGCGGTTCTCGAGATACCACTTGATGGTCTTCTTGATACCGTCAGCAAACTTCGTCTCAGGAAGCCAGCCGAGTTCGTTGTGGATCTTTGTGGGATCGATGGCATAACGCATATCGTGGCCCTTACGGTCTGTTACATATGTGATAAGTGATTCGGGCTTGCCAAGTTCCTTGCAGATGAGCTTAACGATATCGATGTTTCTCATCTCGTTGTGGCCGCCGACATTATAGACTTCACCGACTGTTCCCTTGTGGATGATAAGGTCGATAGCTCTGCAGTGATCTTCAACATAGAGCCAATCACGGACGTTCAAGCCTTCGCCGTATACCGGAAGCGGCTTATCGTTCAGACAGTTTGCGATCATAAGAGGAATGAGTTTCTCCGGGAAGTGATAAGGTCCGTAGTTATTTGAGCAGCGTGAGATGGTAACCGGCAGACCGAATGTCCTGTGATATGCCATTACAAGAAGGTCTGCGCCTGCCTTGGATGAGCTGTAAGGTGAGCTCGTATGAAGGGGCGTTGTCTCAGTAAAGAACAGGTCAGGGCGGTCCAGAGGAAGATCTCCGTAAACCTCGTCAGTAGATACCTGGTGATATCTCTTGATGCCGTATTCCCTGCACGCATCCATGAGAACGCTCGTGCCGATGATGTTTGTCTGAAGGAAGATAGAAGGATCCTTGATGCTTCTGTCAACGTGGCTCTCAGCAGCGAAGTTGACGACCATGTCGGGATGCTCTTCTTCAAAGAGCTTATAGACGCCTTCCCTGTCGCAGATGTCGAGCTTTACGAATCTGAAGTTCGGGTTGTCCATTACGCTCTTTAATGTGGACAGATTGCCTGCGTATGTCAGCTTATCAAGACAGATGATCCTGTAGTCAGGATATGTCTTGAGCATGTGAAAAACAAAGTTTGAACCGATAAAGCCGGCGCCGCCTGTTACGATGATTACCATAATTTTTTACTCCACCAAAGATAATATATATTGTCCGTATTCAGTCATTTTATACTTCTCACCAAGAGAAACAAGTTGCTCGGTCGTTATAAAACCGCGTCTCCAGGCGATCTCTTCTATGCAGGAGATATAAAAACCCTGCATCTCCTGAACGGTCTTAACGAAGTTTCCTGCCTTCTGCATTCCCTTGGGAGTGCCCGTATCAAGCCAGGAAATACCTCTGCCCATTGTCATTACCTTAAGCTTTCCGGCATTAAGATAATGGTTGTTTACTGCCGTGATCTCAAGCTCGCCTCTTGCGGAAGGCTTGATGTTCTTTGCGACCTCAACAACGCTGTTGTCGTAAAAATACAGACCCGGAACTGCATAGTTTGACTTGGGGTTCTTCGGCTTTTCCTCGATCGAGACTGCATTGTAGTTCTCATCGAATTCGACAACGCCGAATTCTCTCGGGTCTTTAACGGGGAATCCGAAAATGACCGCGCCGTTTTCTTCTGCAAGCTTCATGGATTCTCTCAGCATCGACGTAAAGTCCTTGCCGTAGAAAACATTGTCGCCGAGAACAAGACATACGCTTTCATTGCCTATGAATTCTTCACCGAGTATGAATGCATCCGCAAGTCCTCTCGGAGTTTCCTGAACCTTATAGCTGATGCTTACACCTATCTGGCTGCCGTCACCTAAAAGTCTTTCATAGTTTCCGATATCCTGAGGAGTTGAGATCAGAAGGATATCCCTGATGCCTGCAAGGAGCAGGACAGACAAAGGATAGTAGATCAGCGGCTTGTCGTAGATCGGCAGCAGCTGCTTGCTTACTGCGATCGTGTTGGGATAAAGCCTTGTTCCTTTACCTCCGGCAAGAATGATCCCTTTCATGATTTACCTCCCGGTAAGACTTAAGATGATCTCACAGATCCTGTCCACGTCCTCCAATGCAAGATCGGCATAAAGAGGGAGCGTCAGTACGCGCAGTGAGATGTCCAATGCGACCGGCGTGTCAGCCGGATCGAATCTTCCCTTGTAGCAGTCAAAAGCAGTCGTTATAGGATAGAAATATTTACGTGCGCAGATGCCGTTTTCCGCAAGCTTGTGGAAGACCTCATCCCTGTCCGCACCGAATTCATCCTTATCGAAAACGACAGGGAAATATGCATAGTTGGTAACCACGCCCTCCTGCGCATCGCAGAGCTTAAGTCCCTTAACGCCGCCAAGAAGTTCTCTGTATCTTGCAACGACAGCGCCTCTCTTTTTGATCTCTTCATCAAGGTGTCTTAAATTGCAGATGCCCATAGCGGCACAGAACTCGTTCATCTTCGCGTTTCCGCCGACGAATGCGACTTCCTCCGCATTGTGGATGCCGAAGTTCTTGGGGTCCTTTAAGCGCTGCTCAAGTGAATCATCGTGGTAGCATACGGCGCCGCCTTCAATTGTGTTGAAGACTTTTGTTGCGTGGAAACTGAACATCGAAGCGTCGCCGAAATTGGCAACGTTAGTGCCCTTATAAGTAACTGCAAAAGCATGAGCGGCATCGTAGATGACCTTCAGGTTATGCTTCTTTGCAATGTCTGCGATCTTCTCTACATTGCAGATGTTTCCGTATACGTGAACGGGTACGATCGCAACGGTCTTATCAGTAATGAGTGCTTCGATCTTGTCCGCATCGATCGTGTAAGTGTCAGGATCGATGTCACAGAATACGGGAGTAAAACCGCATCTTACGATCGCATGAGTTGTCGATGCGAATGTGAAAGGCGATGTGATTATCTCACCGCCCTTGGGGAGCTGGACCGCCTCAAGGATGTTCTCCAAAGCCAGGTGTCCGTTGCAGTACAGGGCAACATGCTCAACGCCCAAAAGGTTCTCAAGTTCACCCTGGAACTGCATGTGCTTTGAGCCCATGTTGGTAAGCCAGTGGGAATCCCAGAGATCTCTTATCTCATTGTTGTATTCCTCAATAGAGGGCATTGAAGATCTTGTTACCTGTATCTGATCCATATTACATTCTCCAATCGATAAGGCTCTCTATCATGTCCAGATCGTAGACGGGGATATTGAGCTTCTCACTTATATTCTTGCGCTCAGCGAAAGAATCATCGATAAAGATGGAATCTTTCTCTGTTATGAATTCGCTCTTATCGCTTCCCTTGGGTATGTGGATAATGGATGCGAAAAGATCTTTCGATATCCTGAACTTGTCCAGGGAATCGTATATGTCGTTTGCATGCTTGGTCAGAAGGATGACCGGAATACCCTTGTTGAAGCACTGGTAAACAAACGAGATCATCGTTATGTTGACCTTGTCATCAAGATAAAGCGTGTCGTCAAAATCCATGTATACAGTGCTGTACTTAACGCTTGTCTGATAACGGCTTATGAATGCACGGTCAAGAAGAATGTCCTGACCGTTGTTTATTATTCCCACGTCATATCCGAGAAGATCGAAAATCGTGAGCATCGGATAGTTGATGCCGAGATTTCTTGTCGTTCCCATTGTTCCGGGAATTCTCGGCGATATTTCAAGAAGACGGTATTCGCCTGACGTATTACGCTTGAGCTGGAAGAACCATGCACCGGAGAAGACCATTTTTGAGTTGATCTTTTCAGCGATCTTCATTACCTCATCATCCATCGGGATGACTCTGCTCCTTACGGCAATTCCTGATCTGATACGCTCTCTTCTTCTGATGATCGCAGATCTCAATGCGCCGTTCCTGTCAGTAAAACAGTCAACTGTATATTCGTCACCCGGCAGATATTCGCAGATGACATACTGCTCTTCACCTGAGAGGAGCTTATCAAGTTCCGCGCGGTCATTAACCTTCATCGCGCCTTCCGCGCCCTGGCCTACTGCAGGTTTGCAGAACACGGGATAGATCTTGATATCATCAGCAGATGCAAAAGTCTTAGGGATAAATTCCTCACCTTTGAAGAATTCATAAGTCTTTGTCTTCGAGCGGCACGTATCCACAGTCTCAAGAGGTGATGTTACCACCTTGCAGTGAAGCTTGCCTGATTCCTGAAGTTCTGTAAGCGCGAGACATGCGCTGTCGTGAGCCGGATAAATGAGGTCGATGCCGTATTCATCGATGATCTTATTTATAGCATCAACAAATCCGGGATCATTCGGATAAGGCACGCCCTCGATGTAGTTCTTGAAAAGAAATTCGGCATGGCAAGATACACTGCTGCAACCGTAAAGTTCAACAAACTTCGAATATTTTAAAGCATTATGTATCTCAAACGCGATCTCCGTACCGGCCGGAAATACTAGCACCTTCTGTCTCATGCCTTCTTCTCCTTACCACCAATGATACTCTTAATCGTGTCTAACAGATAGTCAAAGCTTTCCATCTTGAACAGTTTTGCGCATACAACATATATGACAACGCCAAGAGGAACCTGGATCAAAAGAGAAAAGATATTATTCAATCCCAGGAAATTAACGCAATAAACTATTCCGCCCATTCCCCAAGCCAGAAGTATTGTCGGAACAATATCCTTAAGCTGCTCAAGATAACCGTAATTGATCAGTTTCTTGTTCGGCCAGGTATTGATTACCTGACAGATGAAACTGTTGGCAAGCATGGACAATGCAATAGCCATTACTCCGTGCCACATTGAGATCAGGAGGAGTGAAAGACCGACTATCTTCTTTATGATCTCGAGCTTCAGGAACATGTCGCTTCTTCCAAGCGCTTTTATCGCATTGAGGTTCGCGGTATGAAGCGGATAGAACGTATATGATATGCAGAGGATGATCATATAAGGTACAACAGGAGCCCATACCGGAGGCAGTATCAGCGAAACGATCTGCGTAGCGCATGCGGCAAGACCTGCCATCATCGGCGCCATAAGAAATACGCTTGTCTTCATGGCTCTCCTGGTCATGCTCTTAACACGTTCCGGATCCTCCTGAACGCCTGACATTGCAGGGAACAAAACCGTATCAATGGAAGTATTTATATTCGTTGTAAGAAAGCTTGGGAACTGGTTGGCTCTGTCGTAAAAAGCCAGATCGGATTTCGTATACATCTTTCCGATTATCAGTGCACGGAGCTGATCATAACCCGTATCAAGAAGCTGCGACACCAAAAGCTTCCAGCCATATGCAAACAGGATCTTGAGTCTTTTGAATGAGAAATAGAACTCCGGCTTCCACTTAACGGTTATCCACAAGATGATCGTATCGATCGCCGTATTGGAAACCGACTGTATGACCAATGCCCACATGCCGTAGCCTTTGAATGCCAGATAAACACCGGCGACAGCAGCGAAAATCGTGCCGCCGAGAGTTGAGAAGAAAAACCTCTTAAACTGCATGTTCTTGGAAACATAAGCCATCTGTACGTTTTTCACGCCTGAGAAAACCACAGTAAGGCCTAAGACCCTGATGATAGGCGTTAACGAGGGATCGTCATAGAAGTTTGCAAAGACGGGTGAAAGGAAAAACAGGATCGTATAAAGAACGGCACAGAAAGCAATATTGAAGAAAAATACCGTTGAGAAATCTTTGTTGTCCGCATCCTTTTTCTGAATAAGCGCATTGCCCAGACCACTGTCTACAAAGACCTGCATAATGGTTATGACTACAAGGACAAGTGCAATAGATCCGAACAGGTCAGGATCGAGGAAATTCGCAATGACCAGAGCAACAACAAGTTCAACTCCTCTGGCTCCAAAGCGCTCAAACAGTCTCCATAAAAATCCTGAAAGTACTTTGCTTCTTGTTTGATCTTTTTCCATCTTATTACCTGTTAAACATTATCAGAAGCTTCAGATGCACCTTTGCCAGGAACAGTCTGAATATCATCTTCGATAACATCTTGTGATATTTTTTCTCTGTGTCTTTATCAAGCTGCTTCAGGCAGGCACTGGTCTCATTGACTGACACAAGGTTAGCCTTGCGGTTCTTATCAACTTTAACGGACCAGGATCCCGGAACTGAAACACGGTATGCCGACATATTATCCGGAAGATACAGCATGCCGCCGCTTAAAGAGCCGCCGATCTGGATCGTATAATCAATAGGATTGATCTCGAAGAACTTCTTGGGTTCGGTTACGATCTCCTTTTTGAAAAACAGCGAACTGGTAGCCACAAAACTTCCGCCGCCCGATATTACATCTTCAACGGGAATAACCGTTACCTCATCGTAATGATGAACCTCGCCCTGCTTAGAGCCGTCTTCCGCATTTATGAGGTCAGAAGAATGGGCGCAGATGTCGATACCGGGGTGCGATTTTAAGCTGTCATATTGCTTCTGAAGCTTATAGGGATCCGTCCAGTAATCGTCGCCCTCGCACATGGCAATGTACTTACCCTGCACGCGCGGATACTGGAACTGGCAAAGTATTGAGAAGACCTTGTGATACTGGTTTTCCTTCTGATATATCGGCTTGATTATCTCAGGATATTTCGCTTCAAATTCACGGATGATATCAGCAGTATCATCTGTCGAAGCATCGTCATGGACCAGGATCTCATACTTGAAATCCGTCTTCTGCATTACAAAACCATTCAGTGCATCCCTGATGTACTTGCCATGGTTATATGTATTGCATACGATACTTACTTCGACTTCATTACTCATCAGCAGATAACTCCGGTCAATTGCATGAATTCAGATAGTTCATGAAATTCTCTTTGTTCTCAAGTGCCGTTGTTGTCGGTCTTCCGAGATCGTCTCTTGCACCGATGGAGCACTTTACTTCGATGAGGCTCAGCTCATTACGTGCCTTTGCAGCCTCGAGTTCTCTGTCGAGATCATCGAAATTATCAACGCATACGGCATTGGGATATCCGCATGCCTTTGCGATAGCAACCACATCGATGGAACCTGCAACAGTAGGCATTCCACCGACAGTCTCATGAGCGCTGTTGTTGATAACAACGTGGATGAGATTTGAAGGCTTGTTTGCACCGAGCACAGCCATAGAACCCATGTGCATGAGGACTGCGCCGTCACCGTCAACACACCAGATGCGTGTGTCGGGCTTGTTGATTGCAACACCCAAAGCGATGGATGAAGAGTGACCCATTGAGCCGACTGTAAGGAAGTCATACTTGTGTGACTGTCCATTAGCTACTCTGGTCTCGAAAAGCTCTCTTGATGCCTTACCGGTTGTTGATACGATCGGATCCTCACCTGAAGCCTTTACGATATGCTGGATGATCTCCTCACGGACCATCTGATTGTCGTTCTTGTATTCAACTTTTCCGTCGAATGAAAGAGCGCCCTTGCGGATAACGAATGCGACATCCTTACCCTTTGCAAGGACATCCTTAAAGCTCTCCATTGCAGCTGCAACTTCCTCATCAGTAGTTTCCTTGCCGATGATGAATGTGGCGATGTCCATGTCTTCCAAAAGCTTTACGGTAACTTCGCCCTGATAGATGTGCTGGGGCTCATCGTGAATGCCGGGTTCGCCTCTCCAGCCTACAATGAATACCATGGGGATCGCATAGACCTTATCGTTAAGAAGTGATGCAACAGGATTGATGATGTTGCCTTCACCTGAATTCTGCATATAAACGACAGGGACCTTGCCTGTAGCGAGGTGGTAGCCTGCTGCAAGAGCCGTGCAGTTACCTTCGTTGGCAGCGATCACATGATGATGGGGATCGATACCGTATGTTGCCATAAGGTAATTGCAGAGTGCCTTAAGCTGACTGTCCGGAACTCCGGAATAAAAATCAGCACCGATTATTTCAACAAGTTTTTCAACTTTCATTTGGTTCTCCTAAAAGCGTTTGATTATAACTCATCGATGAGCGTGATGATGTCTTTGATCTTCATAAGTCTGTCATCGACTTCCTTGGCTCTGTGATAACGGAGGATATCCTCTGCTGTCTTCTGCATTGCCGGGAAAGCTGATCTTGTGAGCTGGTTTGCATAGATAACGATGTTTACACCGTGAGCTGCAAGCTCTTCTTCAGTGATGACATTAAAGCTTGAAGGAACGACTACGATAGGTGTCTCCTTGTTGTCTGCTCTGAACTTATCGCAGAACTCAAGGATCTCATCCGGTTCCTTTTTGCGTGAGTGGATCATGATGCCGTCAGCACCTGCTGCAACGAACGCATGAGCACGTGCAAGAGCATCTTCCATACCCTGCTCGAGGATAAGGCTCTCGATACGTGCGATGATCATGAAATCATCTGTGAGCTGTGCCTTCTTGCCGGCAGCGATCTTAGCGCTCATCTCTTCGATTGTAGCCTGTGTCTGCTTAACTTCAGTACCGAAAAGCGAGTTCTTCTTAAGACCCTTTTTGTCTTCGATGATGACTGCGGATACACCCATCTTCTCCAATGAACGAACGGTATATACGAAGTGCTCCGTAAGTCCGCCCGTATCACCGTCGAAGATGATAGGCTTTGTCGTAACTTCAGTTATATCGTCGATAGTTCTGAATCTGGATGTCATGTCTACGAGTTCGATATCAGGCTTACCCTTTGCAGTGGAATCGCAAAGAGATGAGATCCACATTGCATCGAACTGGTCAAGCTTTCCGTCGTGCTCAACTACAGTCTTCTCAACGATGAGACCCGTAAGACCGCTGTGAGCTTCCATAGCCTTGACGATAGGAGTCATTTTAAGAAGCTGGCGGAGTCTCTTTCTTCTGTATTCAGGCATTGCGAGCTTTTCGCGGAGCTGCATGTCGATCTTCTTAACTGTCTCGTTGTATGTGTAAGGAATATCAACGAGCTCGCCACCGTATGTCTTGAGGAGTTCCTCAACGTGATCACGGATAGCCTTCTCAGGACCCTCTTTCCAGTTGTCGCCGTGAAGGACATAATCAGGCTTGATCAAAGTGATTACATCGTCATAGAGCATGCTGTTCTGGATGACGACTTCCTCAACACCTTCGATCCTTCTATAGAGCTTTACTCTTTCCTCCTGGCTGATCGTCGGGAATTTGTTGTAGCGGATCAACGCTTCATCAGAAAGGCAGCCGATAATGACTCTTCCTCTCTTCTTAGCTTCGTTGATGATGTTCAAATGACCTTCATGAATAACGTCGGTACAAAAACAAGTGTAAGCAGTCTTCATATTATCTCCTCAATCCTTATACTTTACGGGTACCTGAACTCCTGTTGATACAAGAGCTTCCTTGAATACAACAAAGAAATCCTTTATGTCGTCTTCATCGATCGCACCGAGAGAGCAGAGACGGAATGTGTTCGTCGTGCTGATCTTTCCGGGATAGATCGTGAAGCCTCTTTCGTAGCAGTAATCGTGAACCTTCTCAAAGCTCCAGTTCGGATCGTCGGGATATATAGCTGAAGATACAAGTCCTGTTCTCCACTCCGGCTTAATGACCTGCTTGAAGCCAAGCTCGTCAAGTCCTGCATTAATGGCATTGAATACACGTGTGTGGCGTGCCCACTTAGCTTCCTCACCTTCTGCCCAGTACTCCTTGAGAGCCTGGATGGTAGCGTAGATCGTCTGTACCGGAGGTGTGAAGTGCATCTCGCCTGTCTTCTCGAAGCACTCATACTGCAGATAAAGATTGCAGTAATAACTTCTCTTAGGGAAATCCTTTGACTTCTCGATGATGGCTCTGTTGCCGACGACGAATGAAAGACCTGTGAAAGACATAAGTCCCTTCTGCGCGGAAGCCATGCAGAAATCGATGTTGTCCTCTTCGATGTTGATAGGTCTCATTGCATATGTGGATGTTGTATCAACAGTAAAGATCGCATTGTACTTGTGAACAAGTGCGCCGATCTCTCTTATCGGATTAAGGATTCCCGTGCCTGTCTCATTGTGTGTTGTGTGAACAAGTCCGATATCCGGATTGTCTTTAAGAGTCTGCTCTACAACAGCAAGGTCAGGTCTCTGGTCTACAGGGAACTTGAGATCGATGTGAGGAAGACCGTAGAACTGGCAGATCTCAACAGCACGTGAAGAATATGCGCCGTTGTTGATGACAAGGACCTTCTTTCCTTCAGGCAGAAGGCTGTTGATGCAGATATCGATATTGATCGTACCTGATCCGCAGAAGAGGACGCTCGTGTACTTTTCGAGATCGCCGTGAACGATCTTAACGAGATCTTCGCGGAGACCCTTCATGAGTCCTGCAAATTCCTTCTCTCTCGGACAGATGTCAGGAACTACCTGAGCGTACTTTACCGTATCCGTCGTGGTTGACGGACCGGGGTTAAGCAATACATTTCTTTTTACCGGTTCCATATATTAACCCTCCATTAAACATCGTAAGTGGGATCGATCTGCTTGAGTTCCTTGAAAGTGTCGATCTCGACGATATCGTCTTCAAAACACTCACGGACCTCAACAGCATAATTCTTCTTTTTGTAAACGAGAGGCACCTGTTCCCAGTATCTTTCCTTACCGCCGGGTGTGGAATAAACATCAGGAATGTCTGTTGCAAGCTTCTTGCCGTCCTCTTCGTTCCAGTAGCTGATACCGACCATCTGCCAGCAGTCTTCACCGCCGACCTTTTCTTCAGTGATGATCTTATCCTTGACCTCAAAGCACCAGTCGTCAGTTCTGTCCTTCTTGATCGCAAGGAAGTCAGATGTGTAGTGGTACTTTTTGATTATCTTGGGATTTGATAACAGGAGGTCAGCCTCGAAAACATAGGCATTGGATAAAAGCTCCTTTGCGATGAGCGATGAGCTGATGTTATTTGCCTCATTGTAAACGGGGTTTTCCAGGAACTTTACCGTAGGATACTTATAAAGAAGCTGGTCAAACTGCTCTGCAAGATAACCGCGGACGATGTAGATCTCTTCGATACCTGCCTCAAGACATGCGTCAATGAGGTGATCGATGATCCTCGTCCCCTTAACTCTTACGAGCGGTTTGGGTGTGTTAAACGTGATCGGAACAAGTCTTGAACCGAATCCTGCAGCGATGAAAACCGCTCTCTTGGCTCTGTAAGGTTCAAGAGCGTTCAATCCTGCATCAGTAATGCTGCCGTTTGAAACAAACCCGAGATCAGTCAGCTCTTTGATGACCCTGTTGATCGTTCCGAGACTGTGACCCGTAAGTTTTTCAAGGTCTCTCTGCGATAATGCATCGTTCTCGGAAGCCATCTTCTCCAATACGTCAAATTGTTTTCTTGTAAGGCTCATAGTAACCCCCAATGTTTAATATCGGGTTAATTTAACTCCTAAATTGAACACCAGTCAATGATTTTAATCTAAATGCCACATTACTGCACCATATTATTAATATAGGTGTTGCAAATCTGAACCGTGCGGTTATAATTGAGGCGTCCAAGGCGGAGTGTGATTCTCCGACCGGCGGTGAGCGCCATAAGCGTAAGCCCGCAAGCCTCATAATTTTTTTCAAGGTGAGGTTGACCCGGTGTGATTCCAGGGGCCGACGGTAAAGTCCGGAAGAAAGGAAGTGTTTTTCTTATGACTGAAACCCAAGTAACCGTTAAGGCGGATTCCCGTGCTGCGCGCAAGATCATGATCCGCAGAATTGCCGCTTGTGCAATCCTCACAGCAATGGCTGTACTGCTCATGTATCTTGAAGTACCGCTCCCGTTCATGCCTGTATTCCTGAAGTTCGACTTTGCCGAGCTTCCCGTACTCATCGGCACGTTCGCACTTGGTCCTGTCTGGGGTATCGTGATCGAGCTTTTAAAGAACCTCATTCACCTTCCCGTTACACAGACCGCAGGCATCGGCGAGCTTTCCAACTTCATCACGGGTGTCATCTATGTCGGAACAGCAGGTCTTATCTACCGTAAGTTCCGTACAAGAAAAGGCGCTGCCGCATCCATGGCAATCGCTACGCTCGTACTTGCTGCAGTTTCCGTTCCCGTTAACGCATTCATCACTCTTCCTCTTTATGGTTCCGTGATGAACTTCCCCATGGAAGTCATCCTGAGCATGAGTGCTGAAGCAAACCCGCTTGTAAAGGATAAGATTTCACTGCTCCTCGCAGTATTCGTTCCTTTCAACCTTTTCAAGGGAACAGTCGTAGGTCTCATCACTTTCTTTGTTTATAAGCCCATTTCAAAGCTTATCAACAAGACGTATGACGAGACCCACGCCAAACAGTAAGCGTAAGCTACAGGTTCAAAGAGAGGCTGCTTCAATAGCAGCCTTTTTTATTTAATTTGAAGTATGTTGTCATAATCAATAAAATAAATCGTAGGATTTGCAATAGATTAACTCCATTAAGTGTTGTATGCTTGTATGGAAGTTAATTAACAGAGGTTTGCTTATGGACTTTATCATCTCTTCAGCAGGAATCAAAAACAAGGATATCCAGATCGTATGCGGCCGCGACACGCTGAGCGGTGTCAGAAAGATCGCTTCAAAAGTCGCCGGTGATATCAAAGCCGTCTTCGGCTATGAACCTGCGGTAGTAAACTCTTCCAAGTGCAAGTCCCCGATCTTCGTCGGCATTACAGGCGATAAGCTGATAAAGGATCTCGTCGTTGATACAAGTGACATAGACGGAAAGCGCGAAGTATATAAGATAGAGGTTATAGGTTCTGCCCTCGTAATTACGGGCAGTGACAAGCGCGGCGCGATCTACGGCCTTTTTAAGCTCTCAGAGATGCTCGGCGTCTCCCCTTTTATCGACTGGCTCGATATCAAGCCTCCGAAAATGACGGCCTTCAAGATCCCCTCCGATTACTGCATGGTATCCAAAGAGCCATCCGTAAAATACAGAGGTTTCTTTATAAACGACGAGTGGCCTGCATTCGGCAACTTCTGCATGCATAACTTCGGCGGATTCAACGCAAAGATGTACGAGCATGTTTTCGAACTTCTTTTAAGACTTAAGGGCAACTATCTCTGGCCTGCAATGTGGGCAGAGATCTTCCCTGAAGACGGCCCCGGCCTTGCCAATGCCGAGCTTGCAGACGAACTCGGTGTCGTCATGGGCATGAGCCATCACGAGCCTTGCTTAAGACAGGGCGAGGAATATAAATACTTAAGAGGTCCCAAATCCATTTACGGAGATGCATGGAATTTCTTAAAGAACGAGAAAGGCATTACCAGATTCTGGGAAGACGGCCTTAAGCGAAGCGGTAAGTTCGAGAACGTCATCACAGTCGGTATGCGCGGAGAAGCAGATACCGCGATCATGGGAAAAGACGCAACGCTCAAGGACAACATCGATCTGCTCAGAAAAGTATTAAAGACACAGAATAAACTCATCCGCAAATACGTTAACAAGGACCTTGATTCCGTACCCCGCATGCTTGCTCTGTACAAGGAAGTCGAGCCTTATTTCTACGGCGACGAAAAGACGCCGGGACTCATGGGCGATCCTGAGCTTGACGGCGTAACGCTGATGCTCTGCGACGACAACTTCGGAAATCTCCGTACCGTTCCGACACCTGCAATGCGCAGGCACAAGGGCGGCTACGGCATGTACTATCACTTTGATTACCACGGACTTCCCATTTCTTTCGAGTGGTTCAACACATCCGCTCTTACCAAAACATGGGAGCAGATGACCACCGCATATGACTTCGGCATAAGAGATCTCTGGATAGTTAATGTCGGCGACATTTTCAGCAACGAATATCCGCTGTCTTTCTTCCTTGATCTCGCATACGACTTCGACCGCTGGGGAACAACAAATCCCGATGCGGCAGTTGAATACACAAAGCTTATTGTTAACCGCATTTTCGGTTCTAATGTATCTAAAGCAGACAAGCGTGCGATAAGAGAGATGCTCCTTGGTTACACACGAATCACCACTGCGCGCCGCACCGAAGCGATGAACGACCGCGTTTATAACGCATTTAATTTCAACGAGACTTTCGATCTGCTCTATGAGATCGATAAGCTGATGAAAAAGTGCGACCAGATGAGAGACAAGCTCAAAGGAAATACGGAGTTTGGTTTCTACGAATTCGTATGGCTTCCTCTGACAGCCGGCCTTAACGTTCAGCGCATGTGGCTCCTGACCACTTTGAATCATGCATTTGCTGATCTCGGCAGCACCTATGCAATGACGCTCGCCCGCGAGATAAATAAATGCATCGCTTATGACCGCATAATCGTTGATGAACTTCACACGATACACGGCGGCAAATGGTACGGCATGGGATTGTCAGAGCACATCGGCTTTAACAACTGGTGCGAGGAAGGCTGCAAATATCCTGTTATCAGCACATTCGAACCTGCCAACAAGGAAAGGCTTATCACCACCATTAAAGGTTCATGCCAGAATACCGAAGGTAAGTTCTGGACAGGCCGCGTCCTTCTTCTGGATCAGTTCCTTGATCCTTCATGCGATGAAGCATCACTGTTCTTAAGCACAGCCTGCGACAGGAATGTTAAGTATACGGTCGAGAATCCCTGTAAAGGATTGAGCTTCTCTTCATTGGAGGGTACGGTAAAGCCTTATACGCTTTTCGAGCTTAAGATTAAGATCGACCGCTCGGCAATCAAGCGCGGTGATGCAACGGAATTCTGCATCCACAGTGCCGACGGCTACACAGTAGTAAAAGTTCCCTTCAACAGAGCTTCCTCATTCAAGGGCGAGAAGGTCTGCCACTGGGTCGGAAGAAAGGATTACGGTGAAGATCTTATCAAGGCAAATATCTTCGACAGGTCACTCGAAAAGAATGCATTCGGAATGAACTATGTTTCAATTCCCGCTGACGGTTACAGCCGCTGCTTCTCTTCACCTTCATTTGCTTCATTCCGCACGATCCGTGACTACAGCCGCGGAATGAATGCCATCAAGGCTTACCCTCAGGATGAAGTTCTCGGCTCAAAGAACGCACCTTATCTTGAATATAAGATCAACGTTCCTTCAGCAGGCAAATACGATGTAACTCTGTACACCAACCCGAGCAATCCTTTCGGCCGCGAACCGAAGATCCTTGTCGGTGTCAGCGTTAACGGCGGCAGCATCAAGAAGATCAACATGATACCTGAAGGATTCGCAGTCGGAGACGGCAATCCATACTGGTCACAGGGTGTTCTCGATAATGTACGTAAGACGACATTTACCGTTGAACTCAAGGAAGGTCTGAACACATTGAACATTCATGCGATCAATCCGAACCTTGTCCTTCAGAAGATCGTGATATGCGAAGAAGGTGCGAAAGTACCGGAGTCCTACTTAGGTCCAAAGCCGACTTACAGAACATAACGGTCATCGTTAACAGTACAGTTTTTTGCCTATCTAAATCAGGCAAAAAAACTAGGCAAAAACCTGGATATTGAAGAATTCCAGGTTTTTGTACAGCTTTTTAAGCCGAAATACATGGGCAAAAAACTGAACTTAGTTTTCTTCAACTATAGCTTTTAATGTATCCGGTGTAATACCTCCGCTGCCATAGCTTTCATAGATCTTATCGGAAGTCTCGCTTGAGATACGAACATACGAAACGTCAGTGATGTTCTTCAGGTCCTCTTCAAATTGTTCAGGATCGGTAATCTCATGAATACGCATTTTAACGAGGTCGATATCGCTTACGGGAACAATATTAATAAACAACACTCCGTCTATCGTCGTGTCTGATGTATCGTAATCATCGCAGTTAAAACCGCTGCCCGAAAAATCAGCTTCCATGTATCCGTATTTAAGATCAGAAATACGAGAAAAATAGAGTTTATCCATCTTCCCCGTGACAGTGTATGAAATGCCATTTATCGTATAAGTTCGTGTTGTGGCAACTTGAGACGGCTCTGAGAAAAAACAATAAATTGTATTGTCTTCTCCAAATCCGTCATATTCTTCAATTACAGATGCCAATACATTCTGCTGGTACCAGTCTTCCTGATAATTGAGATACCATTCGTTAAAATGAAAAACACCAAGAACTATTAATATTATCGGAAGCAAGTTTTGAAAAGACCGTTTTACCGGAATCATGCGGGATATGGCAACAATTAAAATTGCAATTCCGAATCCTGCTAACATGGTATCACGGCTATCGACGGAAGTAACATCTAACGTCTTTCCTTCACGAACAACCACATATGCAAAAATGCCTGCAAAATAAGAGGCGAGGCCCATCACAAGTATCAATAACCACTTCTTAAAGCTTATTTTTGTTGACTCATTTGCTGCGCCGGAACCTTTAGCTTGAATTCTTTTGATAATAAGATATCCGGCAACCGCTGCAGCGATCACACCAAGAGAAAAAACGCCTGCCTGAACCATATAAGAACGGCCTATATTCACTATGGTTAAAAAGGCTGATTTCGGGGAAAGAAGTGTTCCTTTGATCAATGACTCTATTGTGATCTGATTATAATCGACCCAGGCGCCGGATGGCTTGAAAAAAGTCCTTTTCAAAACAAAGAATACGAACGGAAGAACCAGATAATCCCAATAAGATTTGATAAAAAGAACGGCTTTACGGCCCGGCTTTTCATCTTTATTGTTTTTCGCAATCCCGTACAGGAAATAAAGCCAAATGATTCCGGTAAATACCAACAATGATTCCATCCAATACGAAGCGACCAGTAAGATAAGTGATAGTATGCGGATCAGATATTTCTTTGCGCCGGAATAGAGATTGAATTTTGCGGCAAGCAGGAAGCCGCACATAAAAAGGAATATCTCAAAGGAATATGCATAGCAGTTAAGAACGGTTCTCGCATCGTTGCCCGGAACGGTCATTGCAACCGCAGCAATGAAAAATGCATCTTCTTCGGAGAAAAAATCCATTTTCCGAAGAATCTCGTAAAAAAGCAATGCAACAAGAAAAAATAATATAAATACAACAATGCGGTAACCCCAATTCGGAAGCCACATAACGCTGATAATATAATAAGCCTGAACAGGCACTCCGCTTGCTGCATATGATCTGATCAATTGTTGAGGTCCGTTGATCCAATAGCACCAGTCATCCCACCACTGACCTGAGATCAGGCAAAGTGTTAAATGAGCAGCGGTATAAATCAACGCAAGACATATCCTGTTCTTGAAAGCAACGGATAGCGGGGCCGTTTTCACTTCCGGCTCTTCACTTCCTGTTTTGTTTTTAAATGCCCAGTATTTCTGAATGAAGAAATTCAAAGGCACTGTTATCACGAGATTAAGGATAGGCGCGATGAATTCATTTATTCCTAATACCTTTACCCAGAGTGCCAAAAGCAGTTCGCTTAAGAACAAACTTGTGAATGCATAGGATACGTATGTCTTGAGAAGCGCAATAAGAAGATCCTTTTTTGATTTTGTTTTTCCCTTAAAAACAAAACGGTTATTCCAGTAAAAAGACCATGCGACGCTTAAGACAAACATGATGAACTGGGCTATGTAGATATCACATGACGGAAAAATGTTAAAAAGCCTCAGTCCCTTAAGGGATAAGGCATAGATAATATAACCGATGACCGTATTGGAAACTCCGACTAACCCGAACCGGATGAACTGCTTAAGAGTATTCATAGTTTTAAAAACTGTTTATCGTTCTGATCACATAGTCCTGTTCTTCGTCTGTCATTCCGTTATACAGCGGAATCGAAAGAACAGTGTCGGCATATCTTTCGGTAACGGGGAGACTGCCTTTCTTTAATCCCAGATAACCATATGCTTCAGAAAGATGAGGCGGGATCGGATAGTGGATTATCGTTCCTATGCCGTTTTCATCAAGATATCTGATAAGCTCATCACGGCAGTCAGTCCTTATGAAATACTGATGCCAGATATGCGTTGCGCCTTCCCTTATCTCCGGCAGGATTATCTTATCGTTATGAAGTTCTTCGGAATATCTTTCACAGATCTTTTTCTTTTCCTCTGCAAGCTCTTCAAGATGACTGAGCTTTACTCTCAGAAAACCCGCCTGGATCTCATCAAGGCGCGAATTCGCACCGACAACCTTGTTGTAATATCTTTTCTCGGATCCGTAATTTCTGAACACACGGATGTCATCAGCAATCTCTTTATTGCTGGTTATAACGGCTCCGGCATCGCCGAAAGCGCCCAGATTCTTGGAGGGATAAAAAGAGAAACAGCCGATATCACCGAAGGTTCCTACTTGGCGACCGTTCCATTTTGCTCCGTGTGCCTGTGCGCAATCCTCAACAAGACGCAGGTTATATTTTTTGCAAAGATCAACAACAGTAGTCATGTCAGACGCCTGGCCGTACAGATGAACGACAAGTATCGCTTTTGTCTTCTCCGTGATCTTTTCTTCTATCTTTGATGTGTCGATATTAAAGTATTCATCAGGCTCGACAAATACAGGTGTGGCACCATTTATCGTGATTCCCATTACACTGGCAATATATGTGTTGCCCTGTACGATTACCTCATCGCCGGGACCGATTCCGAGCACGCGGAAAGCGATCCACAACGCATCAAGTCCGCTTGCAAGGCCAACACAATATTCCGCGCCTGTATACGATGCAAATTCCTTTTCAAAGTTTTCGACTTCACGGCCTAATACATACCAGCCTGATCTGAGCACCTCAAGCGCTTTGTCTTCAAATTCTTTCTGATACTTGTAAAAACCTCTGTCCAGACGGTTTGGCATTATTCTGTCCATATCAACAATTCCTTATCGATTCTCATCAAACTCGTCTTTTAACATGCCGTACCATTTCCAGCCGACATACCGGCCGTCGATTATGAAATGATTCCTAAACTCGCCTTCAGGCCTGAATCCGCATCTTTCATAAAGTCTGATCGCACGTTCATTATTCGAAAAGACATTCAGGTACACCCTTTGCAGGCCCAATTCATTAAAGGCTTTCTTAAGCACCAATATGGTTGCTTCGTGTCCGATGCCCTTACCGTGCACCGTTTTTCTGGTTACGATCGCAAACTCAGCATTGCTGTTTTCCAGGTCTATATTCTTCAAACTTACAGTGCCGAGATACTGATCATCTGCCTGATCCACAATTGCAAAATGAAGATCTGTTCCTGTGGAAACAGCATCCGGAAATGCGGCTTTCTTAATAAATGCAAGAACATCATCAATGGTGTAGTCAGCCATTCTACGCTTGAATGATCTTTGGATATCAGCATCATGCATCCATTCGAGCATGAGAGGCGCATCTTTTGCTTTCAGCTCTCTTAATTCGATCATCTTCTGTTCTCTCTCGGATCATCTCTGTCTTCGATGATGTACGGCGGGCGCTTTCTGGATGCATCAAAGGACCTCCACAGATACTCGCCCAGAATTCCCATAGACAGCATAGTTATGCCAAAGCTTAAGAGGTTGAAGATTATAAGTGTTGTATAACCGCTGACGGGAATATTGCCTGTCAGTTTTGCGATCAATACTACTATCGTCCATACAATACCGACCAAGAATGAAATAACGCCCACGATCTCAAGTATTCTTATCGGCAGTGTCGAAAAGCTGAAGAGTGTATCTGATACGAGACGTATCTTTTTCTTCAAAGTCCATCTGCTCTTGCCGATTTCGCGTGCTTTTCTCTTGTAATAAACGATACCGGTCCTGAATCCGCTCCAAAGTATCTGACCTGTTATCGCGCTGTTCTTCTCGTCGAGCTGTTCGATGACATCAATTACTTTTCTGTCGAGAAGATAAATATCAAATCCGTTCTTTGGCATGTTGGGAAGCGAAGTCTTTCTGACCATCCAGTAATACATGTTGGCAAAACCGACTTGTGTCTTACTCTCGTCCCTTTCCTCCCTGCACGCAAGAACAACGTTGTTTCCGGATCTCCAGCTTTCAACCATATCAAGCAGCAACTCGGTGGGTTCCTGAAGATCTGCAGCTTTAATAACGGCACAGTCTCCCGTAGCGTTGGACAAGCCGCAGAGGCACGCAGCATGCGAACCGAAATTTCTGGATAACGAAACAGGTTTTATGTTTGGATCTTCCTTCGCCAGTTCGCAGATAACCTCATAGCTCTTATCTTTTGAGCCGTCGTTAACCATTATGATCTCGTAATCATAATCTATCTTGTCGATAAACTTCTCTTTGATATCCGCATACAGAGGGCGGAGATTTGCTTCGTTATAGTAGACCGGAATTACTATAGAGACCTTCATTTTTCTTCTCCGGCCTCATTGACTATTTTCAGGTATTCATCGTAATCCCTGATATATTCATCGGGATCATAATGCGTATTTGCAATGCACAACAATACGGAATCCTCGCTGAAATCATACATTTCCTTCCATATCATTTTAGGAAGATAGATTCCCGTATGCGGACGATTCAGAGAAAAGACTGTCTCGTTGCCCTTTCCGTCCTTAACTCTGACTTTACTGGTGCCTGCCACATTGATAAGAACAAATTCGCTGATTTTATTGGCATGCTGCCCTCTTACGACATCCTTGTCAGAACCGTAGATATAAAAGATCCTCTTGATATCAAAAGGTATGTCTTGCATTCCCTCAACGATAACAAGGTGACCGCGTTCATCACCTTTCTGAGAAAACTCAAGCATTTGTGTAAGATTCAGTACATTCATAATAGATACGCATATTTCATTAAGTTTAAAGGGGCATAATCATTCTCATAATTAAGCACTTTCTTCTATATATTATTATATGTAAACCACCATAAAAATCAAAACATCTTAAGCAATCAATAAAGCTCAAATACCTGCATTACAGCTCTTTGACCATCATGAAAGAGTCGACAGTGCGTCCGTCCTTGTATCTCATGCAGATTTATCTTCTTTACCAGACATCGATCGTCTGCTTGAATACTTCGACTCCGTCTTTTCCGGAAACG
>JAEIGA010004892.1_pt1 | contig 20602 bp, 13 predicted proteins | sample 9270691 | NCBI WGS metagenome assembly JAEIGA01 (sample SAMN17057246, study PRJNA624740) | gut metagenome | biome: biome; isolation source: fecal sample | host: Bos grunniens | place: China: Xizang | collected 2019 | reverse complement strand
CGACGGATTACAAGCGCATAAAGGATATTGCCGATATACTCAAAGAAAAGCGACCATGCCGGACCGTTAAGCGGGAACATCTCACCATTGCCGCGCACCTCGTACGACACACCAGGAACGGCCGGAATCATGAACATGGTAAGCAACATTGCCACCATTACCCAACCCGTAGGGGATACTGCGCCGTCCCACTTTTCAAAACCGACAACCGCAAATGCGATTGTGCCTATAATCGCGCCCATCACAAGCATGGGGTGCAGACGCACAAGACGGCGTTTGAAGAACTGCCACGTACTCATTTTAGCCCAACGGTCATCATAGGCATAACTTATCACGAAACCCGAAAGGATAAAAAAGAAATCCACGGCAATGTGCCCGTGATTGAGCGTTGTTATCAAACCGCTACCCACACCGTTTGTTGCCTCGGCAAAAGCAAGCCCCTCGAAAACGTGATAGAAAAGCACAAGAATCGCAGCTACGCCACGTAAGCCGTCGAGCAACTCGTAATGAGGTTTTATATCGGTAAATTCCACCGATGAAAATGTGTTTTTTTGCATTTTATTTTTTTTATTTTTGCGTGTAATACTTGTTTTGTGCAAAATTAGCACAACCTTACTTTTAGAAAATGACGAAGATAACACATTTTTCACATTACTCTGACAAACGCACCCTTGTTTATGCACCAAAGCGAATATAATCTCGCGCGCATGCCCGTTTTTTAAAATAAAATAACTAATTTTGTCGTTTAGCGCGAGACACCTGTCCTCAACAACAGCAAAAACAAAACTAAAAAAGATAACAGATATGGAAAAGAAATTCAAAAGAACACTTGTGACATCGGCCCTGCCATATGCAAACGGCCCTGTCCACATCGGCCACCTTGCAGGCGTGTATGTTCCTGCCGACATTTACGTGCGTTATCTTCGTCTCAAGGGCGAGGATGTACTTTTCGTCGGCGGTAGCGACGAACACGGTGTGCCAGTTACACAGCGTGCCCGCAAGGAAGGTATCACTCCACAGGACGTTGTCGACCGTTACCACGGCATCATCAAGGAGAGTTTTGAGGGATTCGGCATTTCGTTTGATGTATACAGCCGCACAACATCCGAGACACACCACAAATTCGCATCGGAATTCTTCCGCAAACTCTATGATGACGGCAAGCTCGTAGAGCAGACCTCAAAACAGTTCTACGATTTAAAGAACGAAAAGTTCCTTACCGACCGTGATGTTGTGGGCGAGTGCCCCTACTGCCACAAACAGGCTTATGGAAACCAATGCGAGGAGGGATGTGGCCGCGCACTTGAACCTACCGAGCTAATAAATCCACGCTCAAAGGAGACCGGCGAAGCCCCTGTACTCAAGGAGACAAAGAACTGGTACTTGCCACTCAATGATTACCAGCAATGGTTGAAAGAGTGGATTCTGGAGAACCATAAAGAGTGGCGTCCAAACGTCTATGGACAGTGCAAGAGTTGGCTCGATATGGACCTGCAGCCACGCGCTATGACACGTGACCTCGATTGGGGAATACCCGTACCCGTTGAAGGTGCCGACGGCAAGGTACTCTATGTTTGGTTCGACGCCCCTATCGGCTACATCAGCAACACAAAGGAACTATGTGACAAAGCCCCCGAAAAATATGGCACCTGGGAGCAGTGGTGGCAAAACGAGGATACACGCCTTGTACATTTCATCGGAAAGGACAATATCGTGTTCCACTGCATCATTTTCCCTGTAATGATGAAGGCTCACGGCAAGTATGTAATGCCCGACAATGTACCCAGCAACGAGTTTCTCAACCTTGAGGACGACAAGATTTCAACCTCACGCAACTGGGCCGTGTGGTTGAACGAATACCTTGTTGATTTCCCCGGCAAGCAGGACGTGCTACGCTATGTACTCACAGCCAACGCCCCCGAGACAAAGGACAACAACTTCACTTGGAAGGATTTCCAGGCACGCAACAATAATGAGTTGGTGGCCGTTTACGGAAACTTTGTAAACCGTGCCTTGGTACTCACAAAGAAATATTTCGACGGAAAGGTACCTGCTTGCGGCACACTCACAGACTACGACAATGCCATTGTCAACGAGTTCGTGAACGTGAAGGAGAGAGTAGAGAACCTACTCGATCAGTATAAATTCCGCGAAGCGCAGAAAGAGGCCATGGAGCTTGCACGCATCGGAAACCGCTACCTCGCCGAAACCGAACCCTGGAAGTTGGCAAAGACCGATATGGGCCGCGTTGCAACAATCCTGAACCTTTCACTGCAGCTTGTAGCGAACCTCTCCATCGTATTTGAGCCATTCCTGCCGTTCAGCAGCAAGAGACTGCGCGGAATGCTCAATATTGAGAACTTCGAGTGGGCAAGTCTCGGCAGCACAACACTGCTTACCGAAGGTCACGAACTTGGCGAGGTGGGCCTGCTCTTCGAGAAGATTGAGGACGATGTCATACAGGCACAGCTCGACCGCCTGGAGCGCATAAAGAAGGAGAATGAGGCAGCCAACTACAAGGCAAACCCCATTCGCCCCGAATGTACATTCGACGACTTCATGAAACTCGACATGCGCGTAGGCACCGTACTCGAATGCACAAAAGTACCAAAGGCCGACAAACTGCTACAGTTCAAGATTGACGACGGCCTTGCAACCCGCACAATCCTTTCGGGTGTGGCAAAACATTTCAACCCCGAAGAACTCGTGGGCAAGCAGGTTTGCTTCATAGCCAATCTGCCACCACGCACAATGCGCGGCATTGTGAGCGAGGGTATGATTTTGAGTGCCGAAGACAACGAAGGCAAACTCTCATTGCTCACCGTTGCACCAACAGCAAAACCGGGCAGCGAGATAAAGTAACATAAACTACAACAGTATTGCCATACAAGACGGAGTGGAGTTTCCCAAAGACTCTTCACTCCTGTCCCCGGGCGGCGACATAAAGAAAACTGTAAATAAATGGCGAAGGAAGGCTCTGCACACAATCTGAAACACACCGTTGCAAAGGGAATGCTTTGGGGCGGCGTGAGCAACTCCGTGTGTCAGGTACTGAGCCTCATCTTCGGTATATACCTTGCACGTATTCTCACACCCGAAGATTACTGTCCGATTGGAATGTTGGCCATTTTCTCGGCGATAGCAGGTTCCCTGCAGGACAGCGGATTCGTAGCAGCCATAGCTAACCGCAAGACTGTGGGACACGATGACTACAACGCCGTATTCTGGTTCAACGTACTGATTTCGCTGTTCATGTATGCGGTGCTGTTTTTCTGCGCCCCGCTCATTGCCAGGTTCTTCAACCAACCACTGTTGGTAGACCTGTCACGATACAATTTCCTGGGGTTTGTGATTGCCGGTTTTGGTATAGCCCCTTCGGCCTATCTGTTCCGCGAGCTAAAGGTAAAGGAGAAATCCATAGCGCTGATACTCTCCATAACCATATCGGGAGCAACAGGCATTGCCCTTGCACTGAACGGATACTCATATTGGGGTATTGCAACACAAAGCATAGTATACGTGCTGGTAAGGACTGTAGTGTGCTGGTATTTCACTCCTTGGCGCCCAAGTTTCAGAGTAAACTTCTATCCGCTTAAATACCTGTTCGCCTTCAGCTACAGATTGCTCATAACAAACATATTCCAACGCTTCAACTGGAACATCTTTTCATTCATCCTCGGTAAGTTCTATCCACGCGACGTGGGCAATTACGTCAAATCGGCCGAATGGTTCAACATGGGCGGAGAGGTGGTGAACGGCATGGTCAACGCCGTTGCACAGCCCGTGCTTGCAAAGATTGTCGATGACAATGAACGCCAGTTACGCGTTTTCCGCAAGATGCTGCGTTTCACGGCATTCGTTGCATTCCCGTTGATGCTGGGGCTTTCATTGGTATCGAAGGAACTGATTATTGTTGTCATAACCGATAAATGGATTGAAAGCGCACAAATGCTGCAGCTCCTGGCCATATGGGGTGCATTCATGCCGCTACAGTCAATGTTCACCAACCTGCTTGTCAGCCGTGGCAAGGCTGCCATATTCATGTGGTGTACCATCATACAGGGCCTGTTGACACTAGCCCTGCTGCTCATACTCCACCCTTACGGAATAAGGAACATGATTATAGCATACTGCATATTCAATGCACTGTGGCTTTTCGTATGGCATCATTTTGCAAAAAAGGAGATAAGGATAAAGCTCCAGATGTTCTTGATAGACACTCTGCCATATCTGTTGATGGCGATTTCTGTAATGGTAGCCACACACTACCTCACACTCTCCATTGACAATATGTACGTATTGCTCATTGCAAGAATCATCATTGCGGCACTCCTTTACGTGGCCGCAGCCTGGACAGTACGCAGCAAGGAGCTATATGAGATAACGAACTTCCTGTTCCGACGAAAAGCCGACCAATGATATGAAGAAGATCCTGTATGACAACCAGATGTTCACCTTCCAGCGCTTTGGTGGTGTAACAAGATATTTTGCCGACCTGATGTACAACCTGCCGGCAAACGAGTTCGTTGCCGACGTCCCGATGAAATATTGCGAGAACCACTATGTCACAGAGACATACGGACAAAAGTACAAAAGCTTTTCATTCCCAAGCAATTATCGGATACGCAGACGGATATACTCCTGTTTCAACAACTGCATATCGAGGTCTGCGATAAAGAGCGGTGATTACGACATTTTTCACCCTACATACTTTGACACCTATTTCCTGAAGGAGATCAAGCGACGCCAGAAGCCATTCGTACTGACAATACACGACATGACATTCGAACGCTATCCACAGAGTGTGCTGATATATGACCGCACCATACAGAACAAGAAACGCCTGGTAGCCGAGGCCGACCACATTATAGCCGTAAGCGAGAACACCAAGCGCGATATTGTGGAGATTCTGGGAACCGACCCCTCAAGAATAAGTGTCGTACACCACGGCTACAGGCCCGTCACAACGGTAGCACCACAACTTTTTGACCGCTACGTGCTTTATGTCGGTGACCGCAGGGGATACAAAAATTTCCTTCCCTGGCTTGAGGCTATACTCCCAATCCTCGGCACAGACACCGGCCTCGGAGTGGTATGTACCGGCTCTCCCTTTACCGCTGCAGAACTCGAGCAGTTTGCAGAATGGGGCATAAACGGCAGGCTGCATCACATAGCTGCAAATGATGCACAGATGGCGTCACTCTACCGCAACGCGCAATGCTTTGTATTCCCGTCGCACTACGAAGGGTTCGGTATTCCCATATTGGAAGCATTCAACAGCGGATGCCCGGTATGCTTGAGCAACGCGAGCTGTTTCCCCGAAGTTGCCGGCGACGCAGCAATCTATTTCAACCCCAACGATACACAATCGATGCAGGACACCTTGAAAGAGGTACTTTCAAGCCATAGCCTACGCGAAGAGCTACGACAGAAAGGATCGCTTCGCGGCAAAGAGTATTCACTGGAACACATGGTTGAACAGACCTGTAACGTATATCGTAAATTGTAATTTGGAGCCATGAAACTTACCTTTTCGGAAATCACACGCCTATTGCCCATCGCCAAGCGCCGCTTGGGCGAAAGATTGTCGCGCCTGGTGCAGAAAGCCTTCGGCAACGAGAAACTGGTAAAGGACGTGTTCGGGACAGGACGTGAAAAAAGAGCCCTGTTGTGCTACCTGCCCGAAGCCTTCTGCAGCAAGAGCCTCCCTAAATACCATTCCAATTTCACAGAGTGCCATGCAGCAGCCGAGGCCCTTGACAGGCTAGGATACAGCGTCGACTGCGCCTCACGCAACAAGACAGGTATTGACTATAGTCCATACGACGTCGTTTTCGGAATAAACAGCACGGCTTATGCAGCATCATTTACCGCTGACAGCAATACCAGACCTTTAAGGATATTCTACTCGGTGGGCGCACACACCTTCTACAATTTCCGCACCACAGCCAAGCGCAATGCCGATTTTTTTGACAGGCACAAGTGTTGGCAGTTGCCATCGTGCCACTATGTTCCCGGCAATGGCATGAACTACTACATGTCGCAATTGAGCGATGCGGTAATTTCACTTGGTGACAGTTTCCTTGCAGAGCAGACAACCGCCGAAGGAGAACCCACTGACAAAGTAAGGCAACTGTCGGCATTCTATTTCAACGTATGCGAGCCCGACAGAGAGAAGGATTTTTCAAAATGCCGCAACAACATCCTTTGGTTCGGCAGCTCGGGAATGCTGCATAAGGGGCTTGACATTGCCATTGACTTTGCTCTGGAACACCCGCAATTCACACTGCACATTTGTGGCGGGAGCCAACAGGAAAAGGATTTCTGGAACTTGTACACACCCAAGATAAAAACAGCCGGAAACATTGTCATGCACGGCTTTGTGGATATTGAGAAGGAGGAGTTCGCCAACGTGCTTGCCGAGTGCGGCATACTGTTGAACCCGTCACTTTCAGAGAGCGGCGCAGTATCCGTTCTCAACGTATTGGGCAATGGCGCTCTGTTGCCTGTGTACAGCAAAGGCACCGGACTGGATATTGCCGCTACCGGCATTGAGGTGAACGAGGTTACATACGACAATTTCAAGAATGCGTTGCTTGCCGTTGCCGACCTGCCCACCGAGACCATTGCACAAAAGGCCTGGGATGCACACCGTCTGGTAAAAGAGAAGTACACACTCGCCAATTACCGCGAAACCATGTACAACCATTTGAAGGAAATAATAAAAAGATGATACAATGAAGAAACTTACTTTCTGCAAAAAAATCAACTGGAAAAGCATTGTACCGCATGTTGTTGCCGTACTCACGTTCCTGACACTTACACTTGTCTACTTCAGCCCTGTACTCCAGGGAAAGGATATCAAGCAGGACGATGCCATAGGTTCTATGGGTTGGGGCAAGGATGCACGCGACTATCACGAACAGAGCGGTGAATACAGCTATTGGTCAAATGCAATGTTTTCGGGAATGCCCTGCAACTACACCTTCTCACCACAGCCCGACAATGTATTCAAGCCCATTGGCGAAGTTGTGACACTGAATGTGTTCGGTGCATCATACAGACACATTGGATGCATTTTTCTCACATTTCTCGGCTGTTACATCATGTTGCTGGCACTCGGCTGCAAATCGTGGCTCAGTATTGCCGGCTCAATAGCCTACACACTTGGGTCATACAACTTCATAATCATTGATGCCGGCCACATGAACAAGAGCCTTGTCATTGCCACAATGGCACCACTCATTGGTGGTATCATACTCTGCTACAGACGCAAGCTGCTGACAGGCGCACTGACGACATTGGTTTTCGCAGGACTGAACATCTACTGGAGCCACCAGCAGGTAAGTTACTATGTGCTGCTCACAGCAATGATAATCGCAATCGTCTATTTTGTATATGCATACCGTGAAAAGTGGCTCAAATACTATTTCAAGGCAACAGCAGTGCTGGCTGTCGTTGCAGTATTGGCTGCTGCACCCGCCATTGGAATCCTTTTGCCGACAAGCGACTATGCCAAGTCATCAATGCGCGGAGGCTCCGAACTGAACGTGAAAGATGGCGAAAAGAGAACGGGACTCGACACTGAATATGCATTTGCATGGAGCTACGGAAAAGCAGAGAGTCTTACCCTGTTGGTCCCCAACCTCTACGGCTCGGCCTCGAACTGCAATGTCGGCACGGAAAGTGAACTCTACAAGGGTTACCGGGAAATATTGGTTGACGGATACACCGATATGGTTCTTGAACAGAACCCCGATGCAAGCAGAATGGAGGCGACACGATATATCACCGGAAACCGCGAAATAATGAGGGAAATAGACAAGGAGGCTGCAAACTTTGCCCGCTATGCACCCACATACTGGGGTGAACAGCCCGGTACATCGGGCCCGGTGTATGCAGGAGCGATCATATGCTTCCTGTTTGTGCTTGGCCTCATCATTCTCCGTGGCCCCGAGAAATGGTGGCTGCTTGCCGCAACCGTCTTCTCGTTGGTTCTTGCCTGGGGCAACAACCTTGCAGGAATAAACAATTTCCTGTTCGAGCATATGCCGTTGTACAACAAGTTCCGCGCCCCGTCGATGGCTCTGGTAGTGACAACACTTGCAATGTCTACACTTGCCATCCTTGCCGTAAAACGCTTTATGAAAAATGCCAGAGAGGATAAAAAGATGCAGAAGGGTATGTTCATCGCATTGGGAATTGTCGGTGGCATCACACTGCTTTTAGCCGTCGTCCCCGATGCTTTCTTTGATTTCACTTCAACATCGGACACACGTTTTGCACAAATTCCCGAACTGCTCGATGCACTGATCAGACAGCGCCGCAATATGCTTGTGAGTGATGCTTGGCGCTCATTTGCCTTCATCCTTGCAACGGCAGCCCTTATGTGGGCATATACAAGATACAGCCTCAAGCAGCATATCTTCATTGCCATACTCGGAGTGCTGTTCCTTGTGGATATGTGGCCTGTATGCAAGCGTTTTGTAAACGACGACAAGTTCATGCCCAAGAAGGAGACAACTGCAATACGCGAGACTGCGGCCGACAGGCAGGTCAAAGAACTCGCCGGTGACGACAGCAACTACCGCGTGTTCAACCTCACCGACCACAACGGCCCGTTCAACGAAGCATTCACATCCTACAAGCACAAATCCATAGGAGGATACAGCCCTGCAAAGCTCGCACGCTACCAGGACATCATTGAACGATACCTGAGCCAGTTCAACCTGAATGTAATCTCAATGCTCAACACCCGCTTCTTCATCACCCCCGACGGAGTGCAGGAAAACCACGATGCATTCGGCAACTGTTGGCTTGCCGACAATATCGAATGGGTAGACGGCGCAAGCGAGGAGATTGCCACCATTGAGAACGTTGACAAACACACAGCCTACATCGACAACATGTGGCTTGAAAAGGTTGAAAACCCGGGACAGTACAACAATCATGCGCCGGGTATCATAAGAATGTCGGAATACCGCAATCCCGGAAACATCATTTACAAAAGCAATTGCGGTGCGCCTAAAATGGCCATATTCTCCGAGGTATACTACAAGACCTGGAAAGCATACATTGACGGCGAGGAGGTCACCCCCATACGCGCGAATTACATACTCCGCGCATTGCCGTTGCCTGCCGGCGAACACACCATAGAGTTCAGGTGTGTTGACGAGCTTATGATCAAGAGCCACAAGTGGTCAACATACATGTCAATCCTTGTCGCACTTGTAATGCTTGCCATTATAGGTTACGGAATTTACCGTCATATAAAGGAATGAGAATGGAGAGAGGACCCAAATTTTCAATAATAACCATCACTTTCAATGCAGCTGCAGTCATAGAGCCGACATTGCAGAGTGTCCTGGAACAGACATACACCAACTATGAATACCTTCTCATTGACGGTGGTTCAAAGGATGGAACCGTAGAGAAAGCCCGAGGAAGCGGCATTGAGTTCGCACACATAGTGAGCGAACCCGACAACGGGCTGTATGACGCCATGAACAAAGGTATAGCCCTTGCCAGCGGCGACTATCTCTGTTTCTTGAATGCCGGTGATGCATTCTATGCACCAGAGACTCTGCGGACAATAGCTGACGCTGCGACAGCGGAGGAGACTTTGCCCGACGTGCTGTACGGCGAGACAGCCGAAGTCGATGAGGCGCGTAATTTCGTGAGGATGCGCCGCCTGCAGGCACCGGAGAGACTCACCTGGCGCAGCTTCAGGAGCGGAATGCTGGTGTGTCACCAGGCTTTTTATGCAAAGCGGGAAATTGCGCCTATGTACGATTTGCAGTATCGTCTTTCGGCCGATGTCGACTGGTGCATTAAGGTTATGAAACAGGCAAAAAAACTTGTTAATGTAAATGCCACCGTTGTGAATTATTTGCAAAATGGGTTATCTTTGCAACACCACCGCGCCTCACTGAAGGAACGTTTCAGGATAATGAGCAAGCACTACGGACTGTTGCCAACAATAGGCCGCCACCTGTGGTTCATTGTCCGCGCCATAATAAAACGATGAAATAACAACAAAAACCTATAACTATGTTTTCAAAAGAGACTTATATTGCACGCCGACAGGCGTTGAAAGAGAAGATGGGTAGCGGCCTGTTGCTGTTCCTCGGTAACAATTTCACAGGTATGAACTATGCCGACAATGCATACCATTTCCGCCAGGACTCTACCTTCCTGTACTATTTCGCATCGGACTACGAAGGCCTTGCAGCTATAATCGATGTCGACAACGACAAGGAAATCATCTTCGGTGACGAGTTGACAATTGATGCCATTGTGTGGACAGGCGTACAGCCCACCATAAAGGAGAAATGCGAACGCGTGGGAATCACACTCACACGCCCGATGGCCGACCTTGCCACATACCTGAAGGATGCACAGGGCAAAGGACAGGAAATCCACTTCCTCCCCCCATATCGTGGCGAGCATCAGGTGTGGTTGCAGGAGCTGCTGGGCATCAACCCCGCCGAGCAGGCAGACAAAGCCTCTTTGAAACTGGTGAAGGCAATCATCTCACAGCGTAACTACAAGAGCGAAGAGGAGATTGCACAGATTGAAGAGGCTGTGAACGTATCTGTGGATATGCACTGCGCTGCAATGCGTGCCGTACGCCCCGGAACAACCGAAGCACAGATTGTAGCTGTTGTACAGGCCGAGGCACAGAAGCACAACTTCGGCCTTTCATTCCCAATCATCGCAACCATCAACGGACAGACACTGCACAACCACGCATACGGTACCGCGCCTTTGAAAGATGGACAGATGCTGCTGCTTGACAGCGGTTGCGAGAACGCGATGCACTATGCCGGCGACCTAACATCGACAATCCCAGTAGGCAGACAGTTTACCGAACAGCAGCGCAACGTATGCAACATACTGCGCCGCGCACACCTTGTAGCGACAAACAGTCTGCGCCCGGGCATTGAATACCGCGAGGTACACAAGCTCGTGCTTACCGAGATTGCCAAAGGCATGATTGATTTGGGACTGATGAAGGGTGACCCCGTAGAGGCTTCTGTTGCAGGAGCAACCTGTATGTTCATGCCCCACGGTCTTGGCCATATGATGGGACTCGATGTCCATGACATGGAGAACTTTGGCGAGGTACACGTGGGTTACGAGGAGGGCCGCACAAAGAGTCCGCTCTTCGGATGGAAATCGTTGCGCCTTGCAAAGGCATTGGAGCCGGGTTTTGTATTCACCGTTGAACCCGGAATCTACTTTATCCCGGATCTCATTGACAAATGGCGCGCCGAGAAGCAGTTCACCGATTTCATCTGCTACGACAAGCTCGATGCGTGGAAGACATTCGGCGGAATGCGCGGCGAAGAGGATTACTATGTGTTTGAGGGCGGCGCACGCCGCTTGGGCAAATACAAGCCAATGTCGCCCGAGGAGATTGAAGAAGAACACAACAAATAAAACACAATACGGGGTAGCAAATTGCCACCCCGTATTCTTTTCTATATATTATAGGATATCGCTACCGCTCAACACAGCCTGCCCATCCGCTCCTTCATAACCTTTTCGGCACCCAGGATAATATCCTCGATAATAGCCGCAGCAGGTTCAATTCTCTTTACCATACCGGCACACTCGCCGGCCATATAGCTGCCATTGATGTCACCCTCCTGCACAGCCTTGCGGAGCGCACCGCCACCAAAGGCCAGAATATCCTCGGGGGTTACATTAGGGTCACTCTCCATCTTTGCAAAATTCCTTGAGAACGGAGTCTTCAATGAACGCACCGGGTGTCCCAATGACTTGCCCGTAACAATGGTTGATATATCGGTTGCCTTGATGAGCTTTTCCTTATAGTTTGAATGCGCCGTACACTCCGTAGCCAAAATGAAACGTGTTCCCACCTGCACAGCATCGGCACCGAGCATGAACGCAGCTGCTGCACCGCGACCATCACATATGCCACCGGCTGCAATGACGGGAATTGTCACAGCATCCACAATTTGCGGAACAAGAGGCATCGTATGCAGCTCGCCAACGTGACCGCCCGACTCGGCTCCCTCGGCAACAAGAGCATCGGCACCAGCAGCCTGCATCTTTATCGCAAGAGCAACCGATGCCACCACCGGAATGACCTTTATGCCGTTCTCCTTCCACAACGGCATATATTTTGCAGGTGAACCGGCACCGGTAGTAAGCACCTTCACACCCTCTTCCACAACCATCTGTGCTATCTCATCGGCGTTGGGCGCCTGTAACATGATATTCACGCCAAAAGGTTTGTCGGTCATAGCCTTGCATTTACGCACCTCGTTCCTAACGGCTTCAGTCCCTGAATTTATTGAGGTAATCAGACCCAGACCGCCTGCATTGGATACTGCCGCAGCAAGGGATGCATTTGCCACCCAAGCCATTCCACCCTGAAATATAGGATACTCTATACCTAATATTTCACATATTCTGCTTTTAATCATAAAAGAGTCTATTTGTCCAACAAGGCTACAAATGTATATCATTCAGGCCAAGCCGGATGCAAAATTAACAGAGTTTAACAGTAAAGCGAAGATTTGTCCGGGCCACAGGGCAAAACCTTGCAGCACCGGCCGACAGAGAGAGCGGTACATCAATCACCAATCCCTTCGAGGTGGCGGAAACGGTTGACAAACCTTTTCAGGCGTTTCTTTGTAGAAATATCAGGGTGATAACCAGCATTACGTTTCCTGCGTCCCAGCTTTACCGCAGCCTTGACACAGAATGCCACAACTAGAACTCCAATTATTATAATCCATATAGTCATAATCACAGGCTTTAAGGTCAACAATCGGGGAATTACCGTCTGCAATGTAGCAAAAAGTTCCAACAAATCAAAAAAGCCCCCCTTTTTTAACAAAAAAAACAAAAAAACAGGGGCGCAGTAGGGATGTCACGGCATACGAAATAATTTATTGTGCTGTTGATAACTTATCTTGCTTTTTAACATTGTTATTTGGGTGAAATAATTATATTTGCACTATTCTATTTGGAAACAAAAATCCTTAAACATATATGATTCAGACTGTTGTTAAGCGCGACGGACGCATCGTCGGCTTTGATAAAGAGAAAATTGTTACAGCTATCCGTATGGCCATGTACCACACCGAAATCGGTGAGGACATGTCACTCATACGCCAGATTGCCGACCGCATCTCTTTCAGGGGAGATGCGCAGATGGATGTGGAGACCATCCAGGATATGGTAGAGAATGAGTTGATGAAGAGTAGCCGCAAGGATGTTGCCAAAAAGTACATTGCATACCGCGACAGACGTCGTATTGCCCGCAATGCCAAGACCAAGGAGATTTTCCAGGAAATCATCAACATCCGCTCGAACGATGTCACCCGCGAGAATGCAAACATGAATGCCGACACTCCTGCCGGAATGATGATGAAATTCTCGAGCGAGACAACAAAGCCCTTCGTCGACGACTACCTGTTGAGTGAAGATGTCATTGACGCCGTACGCAACAACTATCTGCACATACACGATAAGGACTACTACCCCACAAAGAGCCTCACCTGCTGCCAGCACCCGCTCGACAACATCCTGCTGAACGGTTTCAACGCGGGCCACGGCGAATCACGCCCGGCAAAGCGTATTGAAACAGCAAGCATCATCGCCTGCATCTCAATGGAGACAGCCCAGAACGAGATGCACGGCGGACAGGCTATCCCGGCTTTTGATTTCTATCTTGCACCTTATGTACGCTCAAGTTTCATAGAGGAACTCAAGGCCATTGAGGAACTCACCGGAGCCAACTACTCACACCTTTACAACAAGGAGGTTGAGGACTATATCTCACAACCACTGGATTTCCTGAGCGGTGACGAGCGCATCCTGCAGCACGCAATGAACAAGACCGTTGCCCGCGTACACCAGGCAATGGAGGCATTCATCCACAACATGAACACCATCCACTCACGCGGTGGCAATCAGGTTGTGTTCAGTTCAATCAACTACGGAACAGACACATCGGCCGAAGGACGTTGCATCATACGCGAATTACTCAACAGCACATACCGTGGCGTGGGCAATGGCGAGACAGCAATCTTCCCCATTCAGATATGGAAGAAGAAACGAGGTGTAAGCTACCTTCCCGATGACCGCAACTATGACCTCTACCAGCTTGCCTGCAAGGTTACGGCACGCCGTTTCTTCCCCAACTTCCTGAACCTTGATGCCACATTCAACCAGCACGAGGAGTGGAAGGCCGATGACCCAAAACGTTTTCTTCACGAAACAGCGACAATGGGTTGCCGCACACGCGTGTTCGAGAACCGTTTCGGTCCCAAGACATCTGTGGGACGTGGTAACCTCTCATTCTCCACAATCAACATCGTACGCCTGGCAATTGAGTGCATGAAGATAGAGAACAAGGAGGAGAGAATATCCATGTTCTTTGCAAAACTCGATGCGCTGCTCAACACCACAGCACACCAGCTGCACGAGCGTATGGAGTTCCAGAAGACAGCCTTTGCAAAACAGTTCCCGCTTCTCATGTCGGCACTCTGGCTGGGCAGCGATACCATAAAGCCGAACGACACCATTGCACCGGTAATCAATCAGGGAACATTGGGTATAGGTTTCATTGGCCTTGCAGAGTGTCTTGTCGCGTTGCTCGGCAAGCACCACGGCGAGAGCGAAGAGGCGCAGGAGCTTGGCGTACGCATCGTTACCTATATGCGTGACCGCGCCAACGATTTCTCAGAGCAATACCAGCACAACTACAGTATCCTTGCAACACCGGCCGAGGGACTGTCGGGCCGTTTTACACGTGGTGACCGCAAGCTGTTCGGTGTTCTCCCCGGCATCACAGACCGCGAATACTATACCAACAGTAATCACGTTCCGGTATACTACAAGTGCAGCGCACGCCACAAGGCCGAGATTGAGGCACCATACCACGACCTCACACGCGGTGGCCACATATTCTACGTTGAGATAGACGGTGATGCCACACATAACCCCGAAGCCATAATGAAGGTAGTTGACATGATGGATGAGTACAACATCGGTTATGGCTCTGTCAACCACAACCGCAACCGTTGCCTCGACTGCGGCTTTGAGAACTCGGCAAAGAACCTTGAGGAATGCCCCAAGTGCGGCAGCAAGAACCTTGACAAGCTGCAGCGCATCACCGGTTACCTCGTTGGAACAACCGACCGTTGGAACAAGGCAAAGCTCTCGGAGCTTAATGACCGCGTAATACACGAATAATCAATCTTGATATGGCAACAATCTCCATTCTTGATATAGTGGAAGATACAACAGTAGATGGACCGGGGTTTCGCACCTCGGTCTATTCTTCAGGTTGCCCCCACCACTGCCCAGGTTGCCACAACCCGCAATCGTGGAACATTGACAACGGGCATCCCGTTGAAACAGAGGAGATACTCAAGGTCATACTGGACGACCCTTTTGCCGATGTGACATTCTCGGGCGGAGACCCAATGTTCCAACCACAGGGATTTACAGAACTTGCAAAGGCCATCAAGCAACAGAGCTGCAAGAACATATGGTGCTACACAGGGTTCCTGTTTGAGAATTTGTTGCAGAACCCTTCACAAAAGGCTTTGCTTGAGCAGATAGACGTGCTTGTAGACGGACGATTCATCGAGGCACTGAAGGACGAAGAGTTGCGTTTCCGCGGCAGTAGCAACCAAAGGATAATAGACGTACCGAGGTCACTTGAAAAAGGAGAAACAGTGTTGATGGATATATAAAGCATTGAGGTGAGCAAATTTGCTCACCTCAATGCTTTATCAGAACTTGACGTTAAAACTGTGTCTACAGCTATTGAACCTGTATTCAAGTCCAAAATCATAATAATCGGCAATAGACTTTACAAGCGCCAGGCCAAGACCAGTGGAGCCGGTCTTTCCACTTGTATAGAAGCGGTCAAAGAGCCTTGCCGCATCCAAAGCCTCATCACCGCTGTTTGAAATAGTGAGTTTACCGTGCGAAACATTTATATCAATTGTGCCGCCTTCCGGTGAGTGAACAAAAGCATTTTTAATAAGATTGCTCACCATTGTGGTTGCAAGCATCTCATCCATCGACACGACATGGTGCTGTGGAACATCAACCTTACAAACAAGCCCCTTTCCTTCATAAATCTCTTTGTAGACCTCCAGCTCGCTTTCTATTATAGACACAATGTCAACATTGCTCCTGTCAAGGAAATGCCCACTGTCAATCTTCGACAAGAGCAAAAGCGTGCGGTTGAGGCGCACAAGACGATGGATTGACTGGCGCATCTTGGAGAGTTCGGCAAACTGTTCCTCGGTGAGCGAGGTGTTGTCCATCATCCACTCTATACGGTTGCCAAGCACGGCAAGCGGTGTCTGCAGCTCGTGCGACGCATTACCGATGAACTGCTTCTGACGTTCAAGGTGATTCTCGGCACGCTCTATGGTTTCGCGCGCAGCCATTGTAAGTTTCCTGAACTCCACAACAGACTCCTCATTCGGGAAACCGGATATGCCGTTTCCGGGGCGATAACCATCCAGCCACTTCAAAAGCGAATACAAAGGCTTCATGCTGATTTTAAACACAAGAACAGTTACAGCCAATATTACACACAGCAACACTGCATATATTATCGCTATATGGATGAGTAATGCCCTTATTATATCATCGCGTTCGAATGTCGGTGTTGAAACAACAAGTTTGTAGGCTATGCCGTCTTCATCGTGGAAAATTCTGGTCAGTACACGCGCCGGCTCGGTCTCCTTTTTCCAAAAGAGATATACCTCGCGATCCTCAAACTCCTTAGAGTCCCTATAGACCTCTGTAGGCGGCAACAGTTCAATGGAGTAGGTGTTGTTGCTTCCGTCACCCGGAGTTGGCAGTTCATCGCCTGCAACAACACGGCGGACAATCATCTCGGCATAATCATCGAGGCTGTCATCGGTCTCGTCGTTCACCTCGCTCACCATAGCAAAAAAGAAGACCGTTGCCCATAGCAGAAGCACAGGCAGAACCACCATTGCAAGACGGCGCGTTACCTTATATATCAGTTTCATACGTCAGTGTCTGTGAATTTGTAGCCGAAACCATATACAGCCTTTATATTGAGTGAAGCCCCGGCATCGGCAAGTTTCTTACGCAGGTTCTTTATCTGTGCATACACGAACTGGAAATTGTCCACCATATCAATATGGTCGCCCCACACCGATTCGGCAAGCACAGCCTTGTCTATTATATGGTTCGGGCGCTGCATAAAGTAGAGCAATATGTCGAACTCTTTTTTCAATAGAGGTACAGCATTCCCATCAACCATTACACAGCGGCTCTGCAAATCGAGCGCTATGTTACCGGCATTCATTGTCTTGTTTACAGAGCCAGCGCCACGGCGCATCACGCTCTTTATGCGCGCTGACAGTTCGGCCATATAAAAGGGTTTTGGAAGATAGTCGTCGGCACCCATATCCAGCCCCTCGATCTTATCGTCGAGCGAGTCGCGCGCCGAGATTATTATGACCCTGTCGTTCTTGTCGAGTGCCTTTATCTGCTCAAGAAGCTTCAGTCCGTTACCGTCGGGCAACATTATGTCAAGCAGAATACAGTCATAGCTGTAACCGGCAATCTTGTCACAGGCATCGGAGTAAGTTGGTGCAACCTCCACCACGTACCCCTCGGTTGTGAGTGCGCGATACATAATTTCACGCAGAGAGTTGTCATCCTCTATTATTAGCAACTTCATAATTCATTCTTTTGGGCAAATATGGCACACGATTTTGAATTCAAATTGAAATGGCACAGGTTCCCATCACTCATCAATAAGTTCAAAGTCAAGCTGTTTACGATCCAGGTTCGCACGCATTATTCGGATGCGTACCGGGTCACCTATTGTAAACTTACGTTTACGGCGACGGCCTATTATACAGTAGTTGGCCTCATCGAACTCATAATAATCGTCCTGCAAGGTACGCATGGGAACCATTCCCTCACACTTGTTCTCATTGATCTCGGCATAGAAGCCCCATTCGGTAACACCACTGATTACCGCATCGAACTCCTCACCTATATGCTCGCTCATGAACTCTACCTGCTTGTACTTTATGCTTGCGCGCTCTGCATTTGCAGCAACCTGCTCCTGTGCCGAACAGTGTTCACACAAATCCTCATACTTTGGTTTGCTCACCGTGCGTGCCTCAAGTGTCAGGTAGCGGTTCAACAGACGATGTACCAGCAAATCGGGGTAACGGCGTATGGGCGAAGTAAAGTGCGTGTAATAGCGGAATGCCAAGCCATAGTGGCCTATATTCTCGGTGGAATATCTTGCCTTCTGCATCGTGCGGAGAGATATCTGCTCAATAACATTCTGCTCTTTGCTGCCGTGTACCTCCTTCAACAGGCTGTTGAGAGCCGATGCTGATGTAGTGCGGCCACTGGCACTCTTCATCTTATATCCCAACTTGCTCACAAACTTGGAGAGCATGGATATCTTCTCGGGATTAGGCTGGTCGTGTATGCGGTATACGAATGTCATCAACGGGGAAGAGGGTGCCTTGCGGCCTATCTTTTCGGCAACAGTGCGGTTGGCAAGAAGCATAAATTCCTCTATGAGTTGATGCGACTCGTTACTCTCGCTGAAATAGACCGACAGTGGTTTTCCTTTATCATCGAGACGGAAATGTACCTGTGCCTGCTGAAAATCGATTGCTCCGGCCTGAAAGCGTTTCTCACGCATCTTCTGCGCAAGCATATTCAAAGTCTTTATCTCGTCGCTGTACAAACCCTCACCCTTTTCTATAATTTCCTGAACCTCGTCGTAGCAGAAGCGGTGATTACTGTTAATGACAGTGCGAGCTATTTCAGATTTCTTGACCTCGGCTTTTTCGTTCATTGTGAATATTACCGAATAGGCCAGTTTGTCCTCGTGCGGGCGCAACGAGCAGAGGTCGTTGCATAGACGTTCGGGGAGCATGGGAATGGTGCGGTCAACCAGATATATTGATGTCGCGCGTTTGAATGCCTCCTTATCTATAATGCTGCCTTCTGTAACGTAATGCGACACATCGGCAATATGGACACCGATTTCCCACACACCCTCTCCGACACTGCGTATGGAGAGTGCATCATCAAAATCTTTGGCATCGGCGGGGTCTATAGTGAGCGTTGTCACGTCGCGGAAATCCTTGCGCGCTGCGATTTCCTGGGCTGTTATGTCAGCCGACAGTTGCTCTGCAGCCTGTTCCACCGCAGCCGGATAGGTATAAGGCAAGCCATACTCGGCAAGGATTGCATTCATTTCGGTATCATTGTCACCACTCCTGCCAAGCACATCAATGACCTTGCCGACAGGGTTCTTGCTGTCAAGAGGCCACTCGAGTAGCTTTACAACAGCCTTTTCACCATTCTTTCCACCCTTGAGCAAATCCTTTGGAATGAAGATGTCATTGGGCATTATACGGTTCTCTGTGATGAGAAAGGCGTAATGCTTCTCCACACTAAGCTCACCCACAAAGGTGTCGTGAGTGCGCTTTATAATCTCCACGACCTCACCCTCGCGGCCTCGCCCACGGCGCCTGGCAAAGAGTGCCACACGCACAATGTCATCGGTAAGAGCATGCGCCGAATTGCGTTCACTGACAAGTACCGGTTCGCCACCATCCTCGGGGTAGAATTCGTTATAACCGTCCTTGCTACGGGAGAAACGCCCTACCATAATGGACGAATTATCGGCCAGACGGTATTTCCTGAATTCAGGCTCAATCAGATAGCCATCAAAAACCATATCATCGAGTATGTTCACGCACAGAGTACGTGCCGATGTCGAAGTGAATCCAAGTTCCTTGAATATCTCTTTTGGACTCACTATACGGCAATCGTTGCGGTTGAAGAAATCAACCATCATATCAACGACTGCACCTTTGTTAAGACGTCCCTTTCCCTTTGAACCTTTCTTTGACATAATTCCAAAATTTTATTGTTGCTAAATTAACAATAAAACCGCATAAAGCAATCGGAGCCTGTTTAATTTTTAATCTTTAAACAATTTTAATAGTAACGGCCACGCTGTTGTTAATAACTGTTTCACGCATAAAAGAGAGTAAAAAAAGAAAACTTTAATCTCTTTTTTTTCAAAATTTCAAATTCATTTCAGAATTGTATATAATCTTTGCAGTGTAAATAACGAACAGCACGCCTTTCAGCGGCGTTAAAGATAGAGATTTGTACTAACTATAAAAAAGAAGATTATGAAAAAGATTTTATTGATTTTGGTTGCGATTTTTTCAGTAGGTATTTTCAGTGCCCAGGCCGACAACGACAAGTTGATAGACAAGAAACAGTTGCCCGAAGCGGCACAACAGTTCATCGATGCACATTTTGCCGGTATCGGAATCACATATGCTAAAGAGGAGTGGCATATACTGTTCAGTTCGTATGAAGTGAAGCTTGCCGACGGTACGAAGATTGAATTTACGAATAAAGGCAACTGGGATGAGATTGATTGCCGATTCGGAGAAGTTCCTGCTGCCATCATTCCACAACCCATCAAGGAGTATATCAAAAATAACTTTGCAGGCGAAAAGGTTTTGTATATAGAAAAGGACCGTAACGACTACGAGGTAAAACT
>JAEIGA010004891.1_pt1 | contig 20603 bp, 18 predicted proteins | sample 9270691 | NCBI WGS metagenome assembly JAEIGA01 (sample SAMN17057246, study PRJNA624740) | gut metagenome | biome: biome; isolation source: fecal sample | host: Bos grunniens | place: China: Xizang | collected 2019 | reverse complement strand
GTCTGTCTATATATGCATTACTTCCTATAAGAACGTACATAGATTCGCCAACTGCCATCTCATTGATGTCAGTCATATTTTTCCCATTAACATCAAACTGTTTATTTACTTTACTAAAGTCATAACTATAGAAAGGGTTTGATGAACCACCTATAACGTAATCATTATAATACGTGCCGAATTTTCCAAGAAATTCTTGCATCATATTATCGTTTTCCCTATAACCATATGCAATTCCGCCTTTGGTTCCAAGCTGTTCAGAAAAGAAAGCCAACGCAAAATTGACAACAAGGGTACTCGTTGCCAAGGCAACAGCACCGAAGCCCAAAAGCTTTTTAATAAACGATTTTTTGTTATCCATAGTACCTCCAAACACTTTGTAACAAAACGGTAATAATATCGAAACAATATTTTACAGTAATACCAATTTAAAGTATAGTTTTATGCTTCATTTTACCACAGTCGACGGCAAATGTCAATACAAAAAGCCAAAAAAGTCGACTTTTTTATCAAGTCAATTGTTTGTTTTCAACAAATTGACAGAGATTATCAATTAACCAAGTGTACAAAATTGATATTTCAATATTTATTTTATGCTACGGAAAGGACACAAAAGCTCACATCGTCGTCTCGTTTATTATTTTTAGCGGCTATATCGGCAAGTATTGACGTTATTTCACGAGGAGAAAGGGTTCTTTTTTCTTTCAAGACAAGCTCCAGTGCCTTAGAAACCGCGTCTTCACCACCATCAGAAGCCATAATAATAGTATCACCCGAAAAGCAATCGAGGACGGTTTGTTCGGCACAAGAACCCGATATTATACCGCAAGGGAGGGTTTTTGACGATACGGAATAAGCCCTGTTATTTCTCAGAACCCAAGTTGGAACAGCACCAGCTTTTATACAGGTCATTTTCCCACGAACCAAGTCAAGCTCCAGAAGGTCAACAGTTGTGAATATTTCATCCTCCGAGGACGAGATAACGTTTCCAAGCATAGATACAGCAAGTGCCTTATCGATACCCGCAGAAATAAGTTTTTCCAGAAACACAGTACCAAGTCGGGAGCAAACGGCGGCATCACGTCCGCTACCCATACCATCGCTTACAACGGAATAAAAACAGCCCTCATCTGCTTCGAAGGTTGCAACACTATCCCCACAGATTATTTCCCCTTTTTTAGGGATAGAGATTTTATAGAAATCCACCTTCATTGGACAAGTTGCTTTATACGTGATTTTGGCAGTTTTTCCCTCCGACTCAAAGGCGACGGTATCGACAGACTTACCCAGCAAACGTTCCGTTTCCGCTTTAATGGTTTTTTCGGGAAATGGGATTCTGAACGGAACTCCTGTAATTTGCACCACGGGGAGTCTTACGCCAAACACGTCGATTCTCACAGCACGGATATTTTTAAGTTCCAGCGCCATTTTCAGTTTATTCGCCAAGGCAAAATTGTGGTAATAACGATTTTCAGCTTTTCTTTCACCGTGGGAGAGTATTTTAGCCATAGCCATATAGTCCTCAGCGAGCGTATCTATTCTCAAAGAGGTTTTATACGGTTTCTTCTCTATCATTCCATTTATTTTTTCTTCTATAAATTTCCATCTTGTACATTCAGTTCTGAAGGGTTCAGAGAAACTTTGCTCTGTTATTTTTTTATTATTCATAACGTCTCTGCAAAGCTTTATTTTCAGTCGCTCTGTTGGAAATTTACAGCCTACACAAGTTTCACATTCAGCGGAGAATATTCCATCCACAACGGTCCTCACCTTTTCCTCCCTCTCTCTCCGTTTTGCCTTAGACACACCAGACAAGGCAAGAGACACACCGCCAATCGCTTCAGAAAGCTTTTTCTCCGAAGACTCCGTCATAGAGAAAAAGGGCTGAGGGGCTACAGCTCTTTTTTTGTTCAAATACAACTCTGACAAGGAAACCCAGAGGGCGATACCCCAAGCCACGTCAACAAAAATGTCAAAGGAAAAGTCAAAAGCTACAAAGTCAACAACAAAGGGAAGAAAGCCCAAGAAGAAAAGAAGGATACTTATCTTTTTATTTTTCTTTACACACATTCCACAAAGGAAACCACCGATAGCCAAAGGGATCATAAAATCTCCACCCAATGCAAGACCCGAAAAGAAGCCAGTAAGCCCACCGAGAAAATGTCCGCCCCTCTCACAACCTTCAAGGGAAAAGCAGACAGCCGTCACTAAGCCAAAGGAAAGGACTCCTAAAGAAACAGGAGAAAAAATCAAGCTTACCGAAAATGCGAGGCACAAAAAACCGCAATCGCCCAAAGCAGAAGAAACGGCTTTTCTACCCCTGAACAATCCTGAAAAAGCCAAGGAAAAAGCGGTGATTGAAAGTATAGCAACAAGGAACTCTTTACCACCCAAAAAAGCGAACGGAACAGCCGCACAAACAGGAGCTACTATTTTTTCAACCCCTACAGTTTTATTTCCAAAGCTTATCCAAAAGCTCCACAGTAATGCTACTATTCCAGACAAGACCATACATAATCCGTCCTCGAAAAACAGACCACCGAAAGCCACGCCCAAGAATGCGAATACTTTTTCTGTAAAGCCTCGTTTTTTCTTAACGTATGCAATAGAAAAAGCTATTCCCAACGGTCTGACACCGTCAAAGGATGCGAAGCACAGAAAAAAGCACCCCCAAAATGCCAATATTTCCGAAGTATAGGCAGAAGCTACCCCCGATACTCTTTCAAACCAAGTGTAAACTCTAAGCAACGCAACTTTCTTTCTGACCTCTGTGATATTCATTTTGACCTCCTGTTTTTTCCACAAAATTATATAGACAACTATATCATTCAGGGAAGGAAAAAGCTGTCGGAGTGGGGTGTTGTTTTTTGGCATTTTTTGCACATAATATGCCAAGCAGAATCCAAGAAGTCGATTACAAGCAAAGATTTTGATTTTTTGATAGAAAAAGGCTGTTGCAAACGGCTTATCATCTGCAACAGCACTTAAAACGGTACTTAAAATTTTTTATTTTTTATTTTTCGCTTTTTGGTTTTGGGTTTTATTCTGGATTTTTTTATCATCAGCGGTTTTTCCGCAGAACCAGACGAGGAGGAGGATGAGACCAACAGCGGGGATGAGACCTACGAGCAAGAGCTTACCGCTTTTACCCACGTCGTGAAGTCTTCTCACAGCCACAGCGATTTGAGGGCATATCATCAGAAACACGAAGACGAGATAGAGATATTTTATAGCACCAACGGTTGTAAGTCCGCTGAGGAATCCTGTGATAAAGGCGAGTGCCAAAGTGATAACGGTAAAAAAGGCGGTAAAGAGCCAAAATTCTTTTCTTGTTGCTCTACCTTCAAAGTTAGAATAATCGTTTTTTACGCAATTTACAAAAATTTCCATATAGTCAAACCTCAAAGTCTTATTAAACGTTACACTATAATAACACAGAAAAGAGAAAAAATCAACAAGTTTTTTATTCAAAAAAATCATCAATAAAAAAATCGTCAAAAAATCAAAAAAATTTGAAAATAAAAAAGGGTTTTTCAAGTTTTATGCGTATATATATAATAGTGAAAGAAGTGTTCATAAAAAAGGAGGGAGAAAGGTGCGGATTCCAGAGGATACAATATCTGAAATTATAGAGAGAACGAACATTGAAGACTACATTTCAAGATACGTTCCGTTGAAGAGAGCAGGGTCTGTTCTCAGCGGTTCTTGTCCGTTCCACAACGAAAGGACACCATCGTTCACCGTTTTCCCAAACACTCGTTCATATTATTGCTTTGGCTGTGGAGCTGGTGGAAACGTTGTCAGCTTTGCCATGGCAATCAATTCCCTTGACTACGTTGAGGCATTACGGCTTCTTGCGAGAGAATCGGGGATAACCATTCCCGAAAGTCAATTTGAGCAAGAAAGCGGAGTGAGGAGAGCGAGGATATACGAAGCGAACAAAGAAACCGCAAGATTTTTCCATCAGAGTCTTATGGGCGACGGTGGAAGAAAAGCGCTTGAATATCTGAAAAGCAGAGGCATTACCCAGACAACGATAAGACGGTTTGGGATAGGATATGCGCCAGACTCGTGGGATGCGTTATACAACGTTCTGCACTCCAAAGGGTTTACAGACCCAGAGCTTGAAGCGGCGTTCCTTTGCAAAAAAGGGAAAAACGGAAGAATGTTTGACATTTTCAGAAATCGCATAGCATTCCCTCTCATTTCCACGTCGGGTGACGTTTTAGGGTTCAGTGCCAGACGGCTCAACGAAGAAGACGAAAGAAAATACGTAAACACATCAGACACACCTGTTTTCAAGAAAAGCAAATTTGTTTTTGCACTCAATATGGCGAAGGCACACAGTGCCTCAGAGCTTATTATGTGTGAAGGATGCGTTGACGCAATAGCCCTTCACCAAGCTGGGTTTGACGGTGCTGTTGCGACGCTCGGAACGGCGATAACACCCGAACAATCAAGGACACTTGCGAAATACACAAAGAAGATATATCTTTGTTACGATTCCGACAGTGCAGGGCAGACAGCGGCAGAAAAAGGGATAAAGCTTTTGACTCAGCTCGGGGTTTCATCAAAGGTGGTCAAAATATCTGGAGCCAAAGACCCCGACGAATACATAAAGAAATACGGTGCTGACGGGTTCAGGAAGCTGCTTTCATCTGCTGATGGTGAGATAGATTTTCTCATAAGAAAAATTATCGGTGGCATAGACTTAACCATTTCCGAAAACAAGCTGACGGCTGTTTCCGAAGTTTCGAAGGTTTTGGCTGAGCTTGACTCACTTGCGCAGAGGGAAGTATATTCTTCTCGTGCGGCAGAGCTTATAGGGGTAAGCAAGGATGCCATTTCAGAAAGTGTTTCAAGGCACAGGAGAGCTGCCGAGCGAAAAGGAAAAAAAGAATTTGAGAAGAAAGAGATGATGAAATCTCTCGGAGCAGGAGACAAAGCGAACAAAGACAAGTTATCCATGCCAGGAGAAGCCATCCTTGAAGAAAAGCTTTTAGGAATTTTGCTTATACAGCCAGACCTATACAAATTTTCAGGCGGACGGATAACAGACGACATATTCTTCACGCAATTTGGGAAAAAGGTTTTCTCTGTTTTCAAAGGAGACTTTGAAAGCGGAGTCGAGCCGAACATTTCCACGGAGCTTTTGCTCCCCGAAGAAGTTTCAGCGGTGGCAAAGCTGATAGCGTTAAGACAATCCCAAGGGGAAAACACGAAAGAAACGATGCTTAAGCTCATTGACGCATTGGAGGCAAAAAAGAAAAAGAACGAGGCTGACGAGCTTATCAGTTCGGCAGACGAGTCAAAAAGAGCCGAAGAGCTTCAAAAATACATTGAGTCATTGAAGAAAAAGAATTCGTAAGCTTCAGACGAACAAAGGAGAAAACTGACGGTTTTTATCGTTTTTTCCTTTTAATAAATTAATTTTTGATTATAAAATAAAAATAAATCACAGAATACGCAAAAGAAGGAGAAACAAAATGACAGACGAAAGAAAAAATCTTTTATCCAGCTTTATTGATGCCTGGAAAAACAAGGGTTCTGTTAGTGCAAGTGACGTTCTCGACGCATTGGACGGATTTGACTGTGCCATTGAAGATCTTGAAGTCACATACGAGCTTTTGGAATCAAACGGTATCGACGTCTCAACGGATTATGATCCAGCGTTAGCCGAACTTCAAAACGGGTTTGCAGAAGAAGACCAGAGCGAATACGACAGCGAAGACGTTGACGTGCTTCTTGCTCAGGAAGGGTTATCCATTGATGACCCTGTCAGAATGTATCTGAAGGAGATTGGAAAAGTTCCGCTTCTTTCAGCAGACAAGGAACTTGAACTTGCAAGTCGTATGGCTGCAGGAGACCAGAAGGCAAAAGACCAGCTCGTTGAAGCAAACCTCAGACTTGTTGTAAGCATTGCAAAAAAATACATCAACAGAGGAATGTTTTTCCTTGATCTTATTCAAGAAGGCAACTTAGGACTGATGAAAGCCGTTGAAAAGTTTGACTACGGCAAGGGATACAAATTCTCCACCTACGCAACCTGGTGGGTTCGTCAAGCTATAACGAGAGCTATTGCAGATCAGGCAAGAACCATAAGAATTCCAGTTCACATGGTTGAGACGATAAACAAGGTACTTCGTGCATCTCGTCAGCTCCTTCAGAAGTTAGGCAGAGAGCCAACCAGCGAAGAGATTGCAAAAGAGGTTAACCTCTCTCCTGAACGTGTAAGAGAAATACTTAAAATTTCCCAAGACCCTGTTTCTCTTGAAATGCCAATTGGTGAATAAGAAGACAGCCACCTTGGTGACTTCATCGCAGATGAAAACACACCATCACCTGCAGAAGCCGCATCCTACGTTATGCTTCACAAGGCTCTTTTCGAAGTGCTTAAAACACTCACTCCAAGGGAAGAAAGTGTTTTGAAGCTTCGTTTCGGACTTGTTGACGGCAAACAAAGGACGTTGGAAGAAGTAGGTAAGCAATTCAATATAACACGTGAACGTATCAGACAGATTGAAGCAAAGGCTTTAAGAAAGCTTCGTCATCCTGCAAGAAGCAGAAAGCTCAAAGACTTCATGGAATAAAATTCAGCATTACGAAGGGAAATATATTATGCAAAACCAGCTTAAAGGGATTTTACAAACGGCAAAAGATAAAATATCCTCTACACTTTCCACAGAAGCACTTGAAGCTTTAAGAGTAGAGTATTTAGGCAAAAAAGGAGCATTGACCTCCATTCTCAGACAGATGGGCTCACTTTCTGCAGAGGAAAGACCCATCGTTGGTGCTTTGGCAAACACAGTAAGAAGCGAAATCGAAGAAGCAATCAAAAACAAGGCTACCGAACTGAAGGGTGCTGAGCTTACACAAAAGCTTCAAAAAGAAAAAATAGACATCACGCTTCCTTCAAAGAAAGTCGCATTGGGAACTCTTCACCCACTTGCACAAGTTGAAAGAGAGCTTTCTGAAATCTTCATCGCCATGGGATTTTCCATTGTTGAAGGGCCTGAAATAGAAAAGACATACTACAACTTCGATGCTCTCAACGCACCGGCAGACCACCCATCAAGAGAGCCATCCGACACGTTTTACATTGGAGAAGATATTCTTCTCAGAACACAGACATCACCTGTTCAGGTCAGAGCTATGGAGCAGAAAAAGCCTCCCATCAGAATCATCTCTCCAGGCAGAGTTTACAGATGTGATGCAGTGGACGGTACCCACTCCCCTATGTTCCACCAGCTTGAAGGACTTGTGGTAGACAAAAACGTTACTATGGGAGACCTTAAAGGAACGCTTGACAAATTCGCAAAAATTTATTTCGGTGAGAACACCTCCACACGTTTCCGTCCACACAACTTCCCATTCACAGAGCCATCTGCTGAGGTTGACGTAAGTTGCTTCATGTGTGGTGGAAAAGGCTGTCGTCTTTGCAAAGGCGAAGGCTGGATAGAGATTCTTGGCGCAGGTATGGTTCACCCCAACGTGCTTTCCGCTTCAGGTATCGACAGCGAGGTATATTCAGGATTTGCTTTCGGTGTAGGACTTGAGCGAGTAGTAATGATAAAATACGGCATCGAAGATATGAGATACCTTTATGAAAACGATGTCAGATTCTTAAAACAGTTCTAACGTTGGAGGGGAAAGACATATTATGATTATATCTTTAAATTGGTTAAAAGACTACGTAGACGTAAACGAGACTCCAAAGGATTTCAGCGAAAAGCTCACCATGAGTGGAACAAAGGTTGAAGGCTTTGAGGTTTTAGGAGAAGACATACAAAACGTTGTAGTTGGTAAAATAATTAAAACAGAAAAGCATCCAGATGCAGACAAGCTCACCATATGCACAATTGACGTGGGCAAAGAAGAACCTGTTATTATCGTAACAGGCGCACAGAACATTTTTGAAGGTGCATACGTTCCTGCAGCACTTCACAACTCAAAGCTTCCAGGCGGAATAAACATCAAGGCATCAAAGCTCAGAGGTGTTATGTCATACGGTATGCTTTGCTCCATTGCAGAGCTTAACCTTACAACCCACGACTGCCCTGAGGCAATCGAAGACGGAATTTACATTCTTGACGATTCCCACGCACCTGGAACAGACATCAGAGAAGCTCTTATGCTCAACGACACAGCTGTGGAATTGGAGCTTACGTTCAACCGTCCCGATTGTCTTGCTCTCACGTCTATCGCAAGAGAGAGTGCAGCAGCATTGAAAACAGAATTCAAAGCACCCAAAATTTTTGAAGCTCCAAAGGGCGACGAAATAAACAAATATCTTTCTGTTAAAGTTGAAAACACAGAGCTTTGCCCAAGATATACAGCAGCAGTTGTTAAAAACGTTAAAATTGCACCATCTCCACTCTGGCTCAGAAGAAGACTGAGAACTGCAGGTGTGAGACCTATAAACAACATTGTTGACATTACAAACTACGTTATGTTGGAATATGGTCAGCCAATGCATGCGTTCGACTACGATTTCCTCCAGAGCAAACAGATAATCGTAAGAAATGCAGCAGAAGGTGAAAAGATAACCACACTTGACAGCACCGTTCACCAGCTTACAAAAGACATGCTTTGCATCGCAGACGGTGAAAAGCCCGTTGCACTTGCAGGTATTATGGGCGGTGAAAACAGCGAAATCAACGAAAACACAGTTACCGTTGTTTTTGAGTCTGCAAACTTTGACCGTTCATCCATCAGAAGAACTGCAAGAGCTTTGGGAATGAGAACAGAAAGCTCAAACAAGTTTGAAAAAGGACTTCCTGCGTACAACACATATCTTGCACTTATGAGAGCTTTGGAACTTACAGTTATGCTTGGTGCAGGTGAAGTTGTTCCAGGTGTTATAGACGTACTCAACACAGACATTGGCGAAAGAAGAATTCCATTTGACATAGACAGAATCAACTCTTTAATCGGAATAAACATCACATCTGACGAAGCGGCTTCACTTCTCAAGCCATTGGATTTGATAGTTGACGGAAAAGAGCTTATCGTACCTCCATATCGTTACGATATGGAAAAGACAGCAGACATAACCGAAGAGATTGCAAGACTTTACGGATTTGACAACATTCCTGCAACTCAATTCAGCGGAAGCATTGAAGAAGGTGGATACACCCAGAAGCAGAAGTTCCGTTTGACCGCAGAAGACAGAGCGACAGCTATGGGATTCTGTCAGGTTTACACTTACTCATTCATATCTCCAAAAGAATATGACAAGCTTTGCATCCCTGCAGACAGCGAAGCAAGAAAGAGCATAACGTTGCTTAATCCTCTTGGAGAAGAAAACTCCGTTATGCGTACAACTGCACTTTCTTCTGTTTTAGAAGTAATGGCATACAACGCAAACAGAAAAGCAGAAAACATTATGCTTTTTGAAAACGCAACTGTTTATGAACCCACCGAAGACGGAATGTCAAAGGAAAGAAAACAGCTCATTTTATCCTTCGGCAAATGTGCTGGATACGATTTCTACAATATGAAGGGATTTGTGGAAAGCATATTTGAAGCATTGAGAGTTGAAATTGGCGAAGTATTCGCTTCAGACGATCCATCCTTCCATCCAGGAAGACAGGCAACAATATCCATCGGCGAAGAAAAGGCTGCTGTTTTCGGACAGATCAACCCAATCGTTGCAGAGAACTTCTCGCTTCCCACAGACACCTATGCAGCAGTAATTGAGCTTGACACACTTTACAATGCTCACAACACAGAAAAAACGTTCAAAAAGCTTCCTGCATTCCCTGCATTGGAAAGAGACCTTGCATTGATTGCGGCAGATGAGATTGAATGCGGGACAATCATTTCCACCATCAAAAAGTCTGGAGTCAAGACCTTGGAAAGTGTTAACGTATTTGACGTTTACAAAGGAAAAGGTGTTGAAGACGGCAAAAAGAGTGTAGCATTCAGATTGACGTTCAGACACGCAGAAAAGACACTTAATGACGAAGAAGCAGACAAGGCGATTGAAAAGATTTTGAAAAAGCTTTCCGCTGATTTGAACGTAGAACTGAGAAGGTAACACTTCGAGGAGGTAAAAAACCATGTTTAAAAATACAATAGTGGCTAAACGAACTGCCGCTGACTATATAAGAGAGACAGAGACAGACAAAAAAACCATAGAAGTTTTGAATCAGGTTTTTGATGCACTTATAGCGAAGGGGTGTTACGATCCCATAAACCAGCTTCACGGATATATCCTTTCGGAAGACCCAACGTATATAACAAGTCTCAACAATGCTCGTTCTCTCATAACGTCTGTGGACAGAGATGATATTATCCGTGTTCTTCTGAGAGAATTTTTAAAAAACAAAGTTCTTGAAGAAAAGAATAGTAAAGAAAGAAGGTAACGTTTATGGCAGAATCAGTAAAAAAGAACGAAGAAAAAGTTTTGATGTATAAAGGAAAGCCTTTAGTAAGACAAGGAAACGCTTTATACTATGGGTTTCCCAACGAAAAAGCTATCTTATATTTAAACATTCTTGAATCTTCACCTGTGGGAGACATTCCCGTTGCAACAAAGGTGCTTGTTCAGATTCAAAAAACAGGTAAAAACGTTGCGGCAAGTGAAAGAGTTATCAAACAATGTGAAAAAAGCTCTTTCTATGAAGCTTTTGACATCGGTACTATCTGGCTCGAACGTGAGCTGAGAGCGAAATAAGCTTAATTATGACAAAGAAATCTACTACGCCCTCCCCTGTCACAAGATGCGAAAGCTGTGAATTCTACGATTATGACGAGGATTCAGACAGCTATTGCTGTACAGTAGGACTTGATCAGGACGAATACGAAAAATTTATGTCATTTACAGATTTCAGCTGTAGATATTACCGATTTTACGACGAATACAAAACAGTTCAAAAGCAAAACTAAAAAAACTGTTGCAGGTGCTATATGCATTTGCAACAGTTTTTCTCTTTAATTCTTTTTCAAATAAATTATTCAAAGGAAGGCTCAGAAGAAAATTTCATCCGTTCCCCAGTTGTTGGATGGATAAACTCCAAAGCACTACAATGAAGCATATGACGTTTTTCGCTCCCTATGGCATCATCGCAACCGTTACCATAAAGCTCGTCATCAACGATGGGGAATCCCAAATATGACAGATGAACTCTTAGCTGATGGGTTCTTCCCGTATGTGGAATAAGACTTACAAGAGATGTATTTTTATCAGTTTTCTTTATCAAGTTACCTATGGTGAAGGAATATTCAGCTCCGTCATCGTCTCTGTTACAAACCATTCGTTCAATGACAGACTCATCTTTCCTTTTAATATACGTTTCTATTAAAAATTCACGTGGGGCAACGCCTTCCACCAAGGCGATATACTCTTTTCCTATTTCCCTTTTCTTCATTTGAGTTGAAAGGATAGAAGAAGCCCTTCTGTTTCTTGCTACGAGAACAAGTCCGCTTGTGTTTCTGTCGAGACGGTTTACTGCTCTCATTACAAAGTTTTCGTCTTTATATCTGAAGCACAACGCATTAGCCAAGGTATCTGTAAAATGACCGTGAGATGGATGGACGGGCATAAAGGGTGGTTTATCAACTACCACAACGTCACCGTCCTCATAAATTACGTTTATGGGAATATCCACAGGCAATATTTTTTCGTTGTTTTCTTTATCTTCAAAGGAAACGGAAACTTTGTCTCCATCCCTCAGCACGTATCTTACCGTCACCTTTTCTCCGTTTACCAAAATGCCCTGTTCACGTTTCAAAAGAGAGACGAGGGCTCTTGAAAGGCAAAGACCGTTTTTCAGATACGTCCTCAGGATCACACCGTCAAATTCCTTTGGCACAACGTATTCCATCTTTTTCCCTCCCACACATAATATACCTTTTTATTATACAAGGTTCAAGCTACGTTTTCAAGACGAATTTAAAAAATAAACCAAAAAATAAAACAAATTCCCCTTGATATATAACTTTAGTTTGTAGTATAATCTTTAAAACGAGGTGAATGACTTGAAATATGATTTTGAAAATTCTCCATTCAGGTTCCAGACAGGGTCTGAAAAATGGAGAGATATGGAAAACGATTTAAAAAGCCAGAATAAAACGTTACCTGAAGGAATTATTCCCTTTTCAGTTGCAGATATGGAGTTTGCCACAGCACCTGAAATCACAGAAGCGTTGACGTCCTTCATCCAAGGTGGGATTTTAGGATATACCTGTGCCACGGAAAAATACAAAAAAGCCGTATGTGATTACATTGAAAGAAGGCACGGCTACAGACCGAAGGAAACCTCCCTCGTGGAAACACGTGGAGTTGTTGAAGGTGTGTTCTCAGCAGTAAGGGCATTTTCAAAAGAGGGTGACGGAATAATAATGCTGACACCAGTTTATTATCCCCTTTACAGAGCTATCGAGTATAACGGAAGAAAGCTTCTTCGCTGTCCGCTTATTCCATCTGCTGACGGATATAAAATAGATTTTGAGCTTTTTGAAAAGTTGGCAAAAGAAGCCACACTTTTCATCCTTTGCAGTCCTCACAACCCAACAGGAAGAGTGTGGAAGAAATCGGAGCTTTCCCGCCTTGGCGATATTTGTATTAAAAACAACGTTTTTGTACTTTCAGACGAGATACACATGGACATAACTATGAAAGGTCATACTCATATCCCCTTTTCGTCCATCTCAAAGGAATTTGCAGACAACTCTATTGTTTTTACCTCACCAAGCAAGTCATACAACCTTGCAGGGCTTCAGACCTCAAACGCATTTGTTGAGAACGAAGACAGAAGGGCAGAGTTCAGAAAAGCCCTTGAAAACTCTTTCGCCTTCAACGAGTGTGGTGTTTTGGGCTACAATGCCTGTTACACCGCGTACGAAAACTGCGAAGGTTGGTTAAACGAAGCCTTGGAGATTATAGAACGAAACAAAACAACAATCGAAGAATATGTAAAAGCCAACCTTCAGGGCGTGGATGTTTTTCCACTTGAAGGAACGTATCTTATGTGGTTGGATATGAGAAAAACAGGTTTTTCCAAAGAGGAGTTAGAAAGACGAATGAAGGAAAACTACCTGTATTTTGACGAAGGATATATATTCGGTGAAGAAGGCGCAGGATTTGAAAGATGGAACATCGCCTGTCCCACCAAATATATCATCGACGCATTACCGAGATTAAAAAAAGCCTTGGAAAACTAAGCTGAAATTTTTAGGATTACATCCAATTCCAGCCTCGATTCCGAGGCTTTTATTTTTTCTGAAAAATCTGACAGGATTAAAAATACTCCAACATTTGTTCAACCAATTCCTGACGTGATCTGATTATGGATTTAGCCATAGATACGCTTATTCTGTCCGCTCTGGAAAAGTCCCCAAGTGCTTTGCAAAGTTTTTTTACGTCTTCGTGGCAAATATCTATCACTACAGATGCCACGGTCTGTGAGCTTGATGACAAACATAGCTTCACGTCTCTTTTTATTCGTGAGACAATAAGTGGCAACGATGATTTCATCATTTCAGGTTTTCTGTTCCCACGAAGAAGGATTGCGCTTTTTTCCCACGTCTCCATATTTTTAGCGTATTTTATGCTGATTATGTCTTTAATGGACGTGGGTTTGACAAAGGGATAAATCTGCTCCATTACGTCGTTTGTATATTTACAGCTTAGAACACAAATTCTCAAAAGCTTTGCCGTGTCTGAATTCATAATTTTTATATCACCTTTTTTGATTATCTGCATATTATTTTCTCGTTTTTGGGTAAAAATATACGAATTTTCAAAAAAAATCATTTTTTTACTTTTTACCATTGAAAAAACACAAAAATATGGTATAATGTTCGTTGGCAATCTTGTCTTATCCGTGGATAGACAATATTTTGTAGTATAAAAATAAAAAAAATACAAGGAGGTAACGCACTTTAGCGTTAAAATTATGGAAAAATTCTTAGAAAGCTTTTCTTCGCTCTTTAACTCATTCGGTGAGTTTGCCACAGAGGGCGGATGGAAAATTTTAGTTATGTGGGCATTAGGTGCTATCCTGATTTATCTTGCTATTGCAAAGGATATGGAACCTGCACTTTTACTTCCTATGGGATTCGGTGCAATTCTTGTTAATATCCCACTTGCAACTCTCACAGGTGAGCATGGAGTAATAACTACTCTTTACAACGCAGGTATCTCCAACGAATTGTTCCCATTGCTCTTATTTATCGGTATCGGTGCAATGATGGATTTCGGTCCGTTGCTGACAAACCCCAAGCTTATCCTTTTCGGTGCAGCAGCTCAGTTTGGTATTTTCTTCACCTTCTGTGCCGCAAGCTTCTTCTTCGACCTTAACGATGCAGCAGCTATCGGTATCATCGGCTCTGCTGACGGTCCTACTTCAATCGCTCTCTCCACAAAGCTGGGTTCTAACTACACAGGTGCTATCGTTGTTGCAGCATATTCCTATATGGCTCTCGTTCCAATTATCCAACCTGCAGTTATCAAGCTTTGTACAACTCGCAAAGAAAGACTTATCCGTATGGAATACAACGGTTCATCCGTTTCCAAAACAACACGTATCCTCTTCCCTATCGTTATAACAGTAATCGCTGGTATCTTTGCTCCTGGCGCTGTTGAGCTTGTTGGATTCCTTATGCTCGGTAACCTTATCCGTGAATGTGGTGTTCTCAACAACCTTTCACAAACAGCACAGAAAGAACTTGCAAACCTTGTTACTATCGTTTTGGGTATCTCAATTTCCTTCTCTCTTCAGGCTGATAAATTCCTTCAGTTTGAAACCCTTCTCATCATGGGACTCGGTCTCGCAGCATTCGTATTCGACACCTTCGGTGGTATTATGTTTGCAAAATTCCTCAACCTTTTCTCAAAGAAAAAGATCAATCCTATGATCGGTGCAGCAGGTATCTCTGCTTTCCCAATGTCATCCCGTGTTATTCACAAAATGGGACTTAAAGAAGACAACACAAACTTCTTGCTTATGCATGCAGCAGGTGCAAACGCTGCAGGTCAGATAGCATCCGTTGTAGCAGGCGGTCTTATGATGAGCTTGCTTGCAGAATTTATGTAAGGAGGAATTTTATATGTTTTACGTTTTAGATAACGAAGGAAACTCCATCGAAATAAAACCAAGCGAAGACGAAGCATCCAACACATCACCTATTGAAACAATAGGTCCTGCTTCTACTGATGCAAGTACTACTGAATCAGCAGAAATCGAGGCTTCTGCAGAAACAAGTGCTACAGAATCAGCAGAAAGCGAAGCTTCCACAGAAACAAGTGCTACAGACTCAGCAGAAAGCGAAGTTTCCACAGAAACAAGTGCTACAGAGTCCACACAAGGCTGGCCTGAGGGTGGTGTTGATTCCTTTACCAACCACGCACTTCCTTCACTCCTTTTCGGAATGATGGGAATCTTTATCGTGTTGGGACTTATTGCACTTGCAACAATGGGATTGAACAAATTGTTCCCAGGAAACAAAGAATAACAAGCTATTCGTTATTTTTGTTTTCGTATTTGTAGATTAAATCAAAAGCCAACGTAAAAAAAACGATCTCTGTTATACAAATAAAGAAGTATTCTGTGATACGTTCTATTTCACACAAGGACAAATTACCATCCTTTCCGCAAAAGCACAAATATGCGGAAAGGATGCTTAAAACAGCAATAGTTCCACAAAACAGAATATGTAGACATTCAGGTATCAAAGCATTATTAATGTTTTTCTTTTTCATTGGCATCTCCTTTACAAAAAGAAATGAGGTATATTTATGAAATGTCCTTTTTGTTCCTACGTTGACAGTAAAGTTATAGATTCTCGGCCAGGTGCAGATAACACGACAATCAGACGCAGAAGACTCTGTCCAAATTGCGGAAAAAGGTTTACAACCTATGAATCATTCGAAGTATCTCCTCTCACAGTTCTTAAAAAAGACGGCTCACGAGAACAGTTTGATAGAAACAAGGTTTTCGGAAGCATACTCAGAGCATGTGCAAAACGAAGAATAACAAGAGAGCAGATGGAACAGATAGCAAAAAAAATCGAGCAAGAGGTTAGCTCCACCATCCAGAAAGAAATAACCTCCACCTTTATAGGCGAGTTGGTTCTTGAAGAGCTAAGAGCTTTGGATGAGGTTGCATACGTTCGTTTTGCATCTGTTTACAGAGAATTCGAAGACATTTCTGATTTTATGAACGAACTTGAAAAGCTTTCTGCAAAGCCATACAAAAAACGTTGAATCTATATTTATTATACTTATTTAAAAATCCTTGTCAAATGAGTCTACTAAGATCTGGCATGGAAATATCTTCAAAAAAACGAAATGCGTTTGCAGGTTTTACCCTTGGCAAACGCATTTATTATTTTATTTTTAACCAGACTAAGCGGCTTTATTCTTCAAAAAACAACTGTGGATTTACAAATACACCGTTTACACTTACAGCGAAGAACAAATCGTCCTTATCCGTAAATCCGCTATTTCCTGATAATGCTATTAATTTACCCGCTTCTATTTCTTCGCCCTCAAGAGCAGAAATAACTGACAAATGGTAATAATGAGTCATTATTCCACATCCGTGGTCAATAACCACAGCTTTTCCTGTTTTTGCCGTTTCTCCAGCGAAAACAACCTTACCCTTTGCGGCAGATTTAACAGAAGTTTTCTTCGCTACGGGATAGCTCTGACCTTCAAAATACACCTGAGGTGGTAATCCGTTATAAAGCACCTGAGATGCAAAAGAAACCTCTGCTTCTGCGTCTACAGGTTTTATAAGCTTTTCATTTTCCCATAAATATGTATCTGCACTTTTCTCAACAAGAGAAGAAATAAAGTTTTCATATTCCTCTATTCCCGTTGGACTTGTTACAGAATTATAGGTCTCAGCATTAACGTTTTTTATGAAGAATCCGTTTGACACCTCTTTTATATTTACGTTAAAGGAAAATTCTGCATCTCTGTAAGAAACCTTTATTGTATATTCTCCACCAGCCGTTTTAACGTCAACTGGAAGCAGGGCATAGTTCTTGCTCTCACCCTCATACACCTTTGGAGTTTTGCACGTTACAATATCGGTCTTTACAGATATTTTTTCTCCAGCATCAATATTATCCGCATACAAAACTATACAGTCGCCCAAAGAAACCTCGGTTTTGTCAATGGAAACCATCGGGGATTCTTTATAAATCGCCCTGAATTTCCATTCTCCCTCGCCGTGAAACATTCCTTCATCAGTTTTTTTCCAAAGGGCATATACTGTAATTTCAACCTGTTGCCCATCCTTCAAGGAAAGGTTTTCAAGTTTACTATAAGACGCACCATCAACTGTATACGCAAGTCTATATTCGTCGGGAGTGACAGAAAATGAAACAGCACCTTTTCTCAACGCATCTGCTGAAACACCAAATTCCACAACTTCAGACGTGACTTTTTCATCGTCAAAAGAGAAAAAATCAGAAGTCATTTTTTTGAAATTCCACACATATGCCTTGGGTGATACCGACTTCTCACCGTCTATTGTTCTCACAGCCATCTGTGGAAGATACCTTGACTCAAAAACATCCTCATATTCAACCCGAAGGAGAAGCTCTGAGACGTCTTTTGCGGTTTTGATAGTTCCAGATCCGTCTTGCAAAAGGCTATCGCCACGCAACGAGGGATAAAACTTATACGTTTTGTTTCCACCGTTTTTCATTTCAAATTCAATTTTATATGATTTTGCATCATCTTCAAGGATTTGCAATGCGTTATCCTTTGCATCTAATATCAGGGAAACATATTCTTCAATATCGTCTTTCCCGCTATATCTATGTTTATAACGATCATCCGATATGCTGACAGCCAAAACGTCTTCTATCTCAATTTCGCTATTTGCAACAGATGCAATATAAATCGCCATCGCAATCGTTGGCAAAAGCAAAAACAGGCTTAATATTTTCCCGTATTTTGAAGCCTTATTCAAAATATATCACCATCCAAAATCATTTAAACGAGCTTAAATTTGCCTTAATTGCAGTTTCAATCTCACCAACGTTGGGAGATATAACAAGGTAAACCTTGTTTCCGTCAGCTTTAACTACGGATTTGTTTACCATATCAATAATAGTTGCGTTATAATTTTCAAATTGTGCTTTAAGGCTACTTATATATGAGTCAAGCTTCTCTTTTATAAGTGTTGCGTTATCTGCTGACGTTGCATTGAAAACGATAATTGTCTCATATGAGTTTGTAGTATCAGAAACCTCAAGATAAACGTAGGAAGAATATGCCTCAGCTTTTATTCCGTGGGTATCCAAAGGATAATCCGTAAGCTTTGTGCAGTCAATCATATCCCCCTCAAAAGCTACTTTTGTCAACAACAGGCTTTTGAAATCCTCTGCGGTTATTGGAGTTACGTTTGCCTCAGACATTACTTGTGAAACATCAGCTCCACTTGAAGTTGTTTCTTCACCACAAGCTGTCATAGAAACAAGAAGTGCGCTTATCATAAGAGCCAATGCGGCTTTTTTCATAATCTTTTTCATTTCGATTTTCCTTTCATTACCATTAATTTATTATTTGTTTATTCCAAGAATTGGCATTTTTTCAGGGTTTGTATATGTTCCGTTTTGTTTCCTCACGGCATAATCACGCAAAATTGCTGTCCAGATTTTATAGCCCGATTGACCAATATGGCAATATCCGTCAGAAGCATACTTATCTGCAAGACAGCCTTTTTCCGTGAGCTGAGAAGCTATATCAATAAAATCAAGTCCGTTTTCGTTACAATATTCAAGAAGATAGTTATTCATCAAGCTGAGATTTTTATTATTCAGGCTTGGATACGTATTTCTTGATGCAGTTATATAAGTTGCACTTAAAATAACCACCTTGACGTCAGGGTATCTGTCGTTTATCTTTTTAATAAGCTTTATAACGTCGTCTGCACATTTTCTTGAACAGGTTTTTGAATCCCCATAAAGTGCAAGGTCATTAAGCCCCATAAAATTCAGATACACCGTCTTGACTCCCATAACCTCTATAACGTCTTCAACGCTGTATTTTTTTCCTGCATATTCGGGATTTGTCGCTTTTGATGAAGAAGCGGGTGTTCTGTTGTTATGATAAACTCCCCAACTTCCTGCTGTGAAGAATTTTGCACCTCCAAGGAAGCTTGGAATACTTCCCGCCCTTTGCTTCTTTGCAAAATTATTATATCCCAACATTATTGAATTTCCAACGAAAACACTATCGTTGAAAAATACATCTGCCTCCGACGCTTCCAACTTATCAGGCACTTCAACCACAGGTGTGTCTATAACCTCATAGCTGGACTCCTCTTTCGAGCTTTCCTCAGGCTGTGAAGAAGGCTCTTCGCTCTCCACGGAAGAATCTACACTCTCCACGCTCTCCACGCTCTCTATACTTTCAACACTTTCTACACTCTCAAAACTTTCAAAGCTCTCAAAACTTTCAAAACTTTCTGTGCTTTCTATGCTTTCAAAACTTTCAAAACTTTCAAAACTTTCAACGCTTTCTGTGTTTTCAGTATTTTCAGATATTTCTTCAGAAGATACTTGTTGGCTACTTGTAGTATCTGCCGAGCTGAAGTCTGACGTGGTATCCTCAGGGATTTTCTTACAGGAAGGCAAAATCAATAACAGAAGAAGCGAACAGGCTAAAATTTTCTTTTTCATTTCAAATATTCATCAACCCTTTGAGAGAGATGGCATACTCTCAGGATTTTTATGCACCTTTGCAATTTTTTTAGCTGCGTAGTTTCTGAGAAGCCCTGTCCATACGAGGCAACCGCTATCGTTAAGGTGACAGCCAAGGCTATCAAGGTCAGAACAATACTTATCAGCAAGGCATCCGTTTTCTGTAAGAAGTGTTGAAACGTCAACGAAGTCCACGTTGTTTGCGTTACAATAATCAAGGATCATATTATTCATAATGCTAAGGTTTTCATTATTCAATCTTGACATATTGTTGTTTCTCTTTACCATATAGGTTGTACTGAGGACAACGATTTCAACCTCTGGATTATTGCTTGATATATCCTTTATTATCTGTATCATTTCCTTTGCAGTATCTTCAGCACAGCTACTTACAGGGAAGATACCCATATCGTTAAGACCAGCGAGGTTAAGGAAAACACGTTTAGGTTTTGCCACCTTAACCATATCCTGAACGCTATATTTTGTTCCCTGATAATCGGGGTTTACAGCACCGCTTGAGGAAGCATTTGTATGGTTATTATGGTAAACTCCAAAAGAACCTGCACAGAAGAACTTGGAATTTCCCAAAAAGTCAGAAACAGAAGAAGCACGATATTTTGAAACAAATCTACTGTATTTATCCATTATGGAGTTACCAACGAAAATTCCACCATCAAAAAATGAATCCACACTGTCGGATGTTATGGATGTGGGTATTTTAAGCTCTGTATCGTATGATACATCTTCACTGCTTTCTTCTTCAGAAGATTCTGGAGTTGAATTCTCACTTTCGTTTGAAGTTGACTGAGATTCTGCCTGAGAATGATAGATAACTCCACTTGTACCACCTTCAGAACTTTCTTCAGGAACGTCAATAGGCGTACATGAAGCGCAAAGCAATAATATTGCTCCTGCTAATGAAGTGCATAATATTTTTT
>JAEIGA010004890.1_pt1 | contig 20605 bp, 16 predicted proteins | sample 9270691 | NCBI WGS metagenome assembly JAEIGA01 (sample SAMN17057246, study PRJNA624740) | gut metagenome | biome: biome; isolation source: fecal sample | host: Bos grunniens | place: China: Xizang | collected 2019 | reverse complement strand
GCCTGCGCGATCTCATCCGGTGTCAGACCATCCTGCGCCATCATCGTACGCATTGCGGAAATATCAGAAGATACATCCCATGCCACTTCTTCAAACAGGCTGTCCAAAAGATTCTCAAACGCTTCGTTGATCGTATCCATTGCGGATTCGATCTCGCGCTTGGTATTGGTCACGTTGGCCACATCCTCCTGCTGCTTGTCAAGCTCGACATACGCATCCAGAAGCTTTTGTGTCGTCGGCAGATAATAATTCATAAAGCGGCGAAGATTCTGTGCGCTCTTTGGCTCTTTTTTGACTTGCGTAAAGATCCGGTCCATGATGTTCTCAAGCTTTAAGAGCTTATCTGTCATCTCATCACCCGGGATCTTATCATTGGCCTGACGGACCATGGTCAGATAGTTTTCGCCCTCCTTCAGGATGGATTCCACTTCTTCGGAATAACCGGACTTTCTGAGCGCTTCCTTTTCTCTGCGTTCTCTCTCTTCCCGCTCCAGACGCCCTTTTTCCGCATCAAGATAATTCCGGTAGACCTGCGGCGTCAGCATGACTGTACTGTCTGCCGCATCGATCTTTGCCTGCGGCAGCATGTCATCCGCCATCATATCCTTGATATCCTTTTTGACCTGTTCGGTAGATCTGCCGCTCTTTTGGGCCAGATCGCGGAATTTGAAAAACTCCTTATTTCCGAGAAGATTGCCGTATTTATAATACAGATCCACACGGTTTTTCCGCTTTTTCCCGTTTCTGATCTGCCATGCCAAATATGCGGAAACCGCCGCAAATACACCGGCTGCGATCAGAAAGCCGCCGGGATTAGCAATGCCTGCGATCAAAAAGCTGAAAAACAGGATGATCGACGGGATCAGAAGCAAGGTGCCTCCTACCATTCTCCCCGCACCGGAATACCTGCTGATTGGCTGCTGCATAAACGGCGTTGCAACCGGGCCTCTCGCACTTACCGGCTTCGGGGCCGTATATTGATACTGCTGCTGACCAGCGGCCTGTGCATTGGCCGCACGGTATTTGGCATACTCGGCTTGCCGCTTTTTCATCTGCTCCTGATACTGCTGACGGTACCGCTCCTGCTCCTCTCTGACGCGGGCTGCGCTTTTCTGCATCTCTTCATTCATTTGACGAAGAGATTCGCTCAAGCCGGAATAGTCACCCGTCACCACAGCATCTGTGACCTCATCCAAAATATTACTGCCTATATAAAACAGATCTCGCATATCCATGCTTTGTTTCTCCTTATCATAACGGCCAGACTGCCGTTTTTGTCAAATATGCATATCGGTCCTGGAATATTTCTTTACACATCTGAATGCAATGATGTCCAATACGATCACAAATATCCAGTAAACCAGTGTCAGGATACCGCTCTCCTGTGTCGCGCAGAAATCATAGAATCCATGGATCAGGATCGGGACCAGCAAACTCAGAAACATAAACTGCTTAGACCGTGCCTTATCTCCTTGAACCGCAGCCATCTTTGCTTCCCCGTAATAATGCCCCATGAAAATACCGGCAATACAGTGAAGCGGGATCGCTGTGATCGCGCGCACACCTGCTACAGCCAATCCACCAAAACTGAACACATATTCAATATTCTCCAATGCTGCAAATCCCAGTGAAACAAACACCGCATAAACGATCGCATCAAACCGGTAGTCAAATGCCGGATGATTCCAGGTCGTTCGGCGCAGCACGAACCGCTTCACGCCTTCTTCCGACCAGGCAACGACAATGAAATACATCAGCAGCTGTCCGATCAGACTGTTGTAAGATCCGCCGAAGATTCCGACGAGGATCCGCTCACCGATAAATTCGAGGACCATCGCGGCAAACGTCGTAAGGCATCCGAAGATAAACAGCTTGGCCAAAAGACCAAATGGTTCTTTTTCAATCGCATCCTGTTTCCAGACGAAAAACAACAGGATCACAGGCGGAAGCAGTGCTGCGATCAATAAAATCTGTAAAATCATCATAGTCTCTATCTCATTTCTCTTAAATATTATTTCTGTAATCTATGATAGTATATCTTACCCTTTTTTAAAAGAGTTTTCCAATAAACAAAGGAGACGGTTTTGTATCGCAAACCATCTCCTTTCAATCCTTTAAAACGGCAGACCGACTGCTTTCATCACATCCCTGATCTCATGAACCGGAACGATCTTTAGCTTCTCTTTCACTTCTTCTGCGACTTCTTCAAGATCGTCAACGTTTTCTTCCGGAATGAACACGGTCTTTACACCTGCCCGCACAGCTGCCATAAGCTTCTCCGGGAGTCCGCCGATCGGCATCACATTTCCTCTTAAGGAAACTTCTCCGGTCATCGCAAATGTCGCTTCAACCGGCTTTCCTGTCACCAGCGACTGCAGCGCTGTTGTCATCGTAATGCCGGCAGACGGTCCGTCTTTCGGCACTGCCCCCTGCGGCACATGGATATGAATATCATGCTCTTTGAAGAATTCTTCCTTATCCGGGTTCGCTTCCCGTACCAGACTCATTGCGATCTGAACCGATTCCTTCATCACATCGCCCAGCTGTCCTGTTACGACTGTTTTTCCGCTGCCTTTTACGGCGACTGCCTCGATGAACAGGATCTCTCCGCCTGCCATCGTCCATGCAAGTCCTGTTACGACACCCGGCTTTTTCATTTCTGTCACATGATCATGCCGGATCGGATTTGCATCCAGGAACTCTTTTAACCGCTTCGGGCTGACCGTGATCGATTTCTGATCTCCTCTGACCAGCTTGACTGCCGCCACACGGCAAAGCGTATCTGTCCGCTTCTTTAATCCGCGCACGCCGGACTCCGCCGTGTAATCGGAAATAATATGTTCGATCGCTTCATCTGTCACTTTCAGATTGCTCTTTTTAATGCCCATCGTCTCCATCGAACGCGGAAGCAGATGCCTTCTGGCGATCTGGAATTTATCAGACGCGGTATATCCCGGGAACTGGATCACCTCCATACGGTTTAACAGCGGTTCCGGGATCGTATCGGTCGTATTCGCCGTGCAGACAAACAGCACATTGGAAAGATCATAGGGCACATTCATGTAGTGGTCCGTAAAGGTACTGTTCTGCTCCGGATCCAATACCTCTAAAAGCGCGCTGGCGGGATCTCCATGGAAATCATGTGAAAGCTTATCCACTTCATCAAGCACCATGACAGGATTGGAGCTTCCGCTCTTTTTGATGCCGTCCATGATCCGTCCGGGCATCGCGCCGATATAGGTCCTTCTGTGACCGCGGATCTCCGCTTCGTCCCTGACGCCGCCAAGGCTTACGCGGACATACTTTCTGTGCAGCGCTTTTGCGATGCTCTGTCCGATACTGGTCTTTCCGGTACCCGGTGCGCCGACAAATAACAGGATCGATCCGGACTGTTTTTTATTCAATGTCATGACCGCGATCTGCTGTAAGATCCTGTTCTTGACACGCTTGAGTCCGAAGTGATCTTCATCCAGGATCTCTTCCGCTTCTTTTAAGTCGATATCCTCCTGCTCATCCGGCCGCCAGGTAAGACCTGTCACAAAATCAAGGTAGTCATACAGAAGACCGTATTCACTGCTGTTCTGACCCTCCTGCTTCATGCGGTTTAAGACTTTTTCCGCTTCTTTTTTTGCAGTTTCATTCATACCGCATTCTTCGATCTTGCATTCAAACCGGCGGACATCCGAAACATTTTCCGGATGCATTTCGTCAAGCTTACTCTGCAGGAACGAGATCTGCTTTTTGATCGCATCTTCCCTGTAGATCTTCGCATTGGTCTCTTCCTGCGCAGACTCCGCCTCGTCGCTGACACGGCTGATCTCGAGGAACTCATACAGCGCCTGTTCCATCAGGTCAAAGCGTTCTCTGGTACTGTCTGCCTCGATGATCATATATTTTTCTTCATTTGATAAAGCCAGACGTGTAGACATGGCTGCAGCGATCTCGCCGATCGATTTCCACTGCATCACATAGCTTCTGACGATCAGACCCCACTGCTGTCCGGAAACATACCGTGCATATGCACTCCGGATCTCTTCAAAGCGCACATGCTGTTCTTCTTCATCAATGTCTTCTACGATCGGCCGCTCTGTGGCCCGGACGCTGATCTCTTTTCCGCTTAAGTCAATCTTTTCAATGTTCACACGCGAAAGGGTTTTGATCCCAATATTGCTTTCATGGAATCCTTCCACGACAGCGCGGATGCCGATCGGATAAAAATCATCCGGTGTCATCTCATCCTCTGACGGTTTTTTATCCTCTTTCATCATGACAAAGACCATCTCATCGCCTTTTTCGATCATACGGTCAGTCAGACTTGTTATGTAATCCCGGTTGAAATAGATCGTCACGCCAGGAACAATGATCACATCATAAAATGGTACTACTATCATCTGTAAATCCTCTCTCTGTAATCTATATGTATTGATTTATTCTGCATATTTGTTAGCACTCAATTCTTCTGAGTGCTAATGACATTATAACAAAAAAGCAGGATTCGTCAACATGCGAATCCCACTTCATGATATTTTTATACTTTTCATGCAGCTGCTGCCTGCTGGTCCATCCGTTTAAACTCTCTGCGGATCAAAAGAATACAGATCACAAAGGAGAGCAAATCCACGATCGGGCCGCAATAACCGAGTCCCTGTATCCCCAAAAACCTTGGCAAAATGTAAAGGATCGGCAGCATAAAGATCACCTGACGGCACATCGAAAGGATTACGCCCTTCCACGGCATTGCGATCGCCGCAAAGAAGTTTGACGAGATCAGCTGGATCCCGGCAAAGATCGTCATGCAGAGGAAGGTTCGCATCATCCAGACCGCAAACTGGAAATACAGTTCCGTCCCCGTACCGAACATTCCCATCAGCTGCCTCGGGAAAACCTCATAGGCAATCGTTGCAATAAGGCCCAAGATCAGACACAGCTTTTCTGCCTGCCTGTATACGGCTTTCACACGATCATATTTCGCCGCGCCGTAATTAAAACTGTAGATCGGCTGGCTGCCCTGCGAGATCCCGATGAAAAAACCGAATACGATACCGTTGATCTTCATCATGACGCCAAACGCCGTCAACGGGATATTGGATCCGTAGATAGACTGTGCCCCGTAAAAGATCAGGCTGTGGTTAAAGGAGATCTGGACAACCAGGATCCCGAGCTGTGTCAGACAGTTGCTCAATCCATAGGAAAGGTTTGTTGCGATCAGCCGAAGATCCGGCTGGAACGCATCCCTGGTAAGCTTCACCTGTTTCATGTTTCTAAAGTACACGATCGTAACGGCAAAACTCACAAACTGGGAAATCACCGTAGCCCATGCCGCGCCTTCCATTCCCATTCCAAAGCCGAACATAAATAACGGATCCAGGATCGTATTGACGATCGATCCTATGAGCATACAGATCATGGAATACTTCGGACTCCCGTCTGCGCGGATCAGATTGCTCATTACAACGCCGACGATCAGACACGGGAATCCATATGCCGTGATCTTTACATATGTCATCGCATATGGCAGCACATCTTCCGTCGTTCCGAATCCATGCAGCATCGGAACCATGAATGTTTCAGCAACTACCGCCAGAACGAAACCTGCGATGACACTGATGATGATCGCATTTCCGACCGTCTTTTTTGCGATCTCCGGATTCCTTCTTCCAAGCTCCAGACCAAATCTTGACGCACTTCCGATTCCGATCAGAAGGGAAATGGAAAAACAGATCGTTGTCAGCGGAAACGCAACATTCGTTGCCGCATTTCCAAGCATTCCGACACGCCATCCGATAAAGACCTGATCGATCAGGTTATATAGATTGGTCACCAGCATCGCCACGATACTTGGTATCGCAAACTGGCGCAATAGCTTTTTCGGTTCTACATACCCCAGGGGGTTTTCTCTAATTGTTTCCGTCATATTGCCCTCAGAACAAATACTCTGCTATAGCTTAAAAATAATACCGACAGCTGCAGCTGCCAGAATATAGAAGATCGGCGAATGTTTCAGTTTCCGGTAAACCAGGAAGATCACGACCGCCAGAATGATGCATTTCCAGTCAAACAACTGGCTTATCAATCCGTTCTCCTGAAACGCATCTGTATTTAAAAGCGCGATCTTTGCGACGCCAAGTCCTGCCGCCCCGATCAGTCCAAGGGATGCAGGCCGCAAGCCGTAAAAGATCTTCTGTACCAGTTTGGAATCCTGAAACTTTTTTAAAACATTTGAAATGATGATGATCACAATGATCGACGGACAGATCAGTCCCATCGTAGCGACAATACCGCCGATCACACCGGCTGTATGTACACCGGCATAAGTCGACATATTAATGCCGATCGCGCCCGGCGTCGATTCCGATACTGCCAGAAGATCCGCGATCTCTGCCGCACTGAACCAGCCGGTCCGCTCGGAAATATCATACAAAAACGGAAGTGTCGCAAGACCGCCGCCGACTGCAAACAAACCGGTCTTAAAGAATTCCCAGAAAAGACGAAGAAGGATCATGATGTGCCCTCCTTCCCTTCGGTATCAGATGATTTGTCAGCCGATGATTTTTCCTTATTTTTACGCGGCATCAGGATCACGCCCGCAACGCCTGCAAGGATCACAAACAAAACCGGCGATATGGGTGTAAACATAGCAGCAGCCAGAACCGCCACGAATATAAGTACACAGCGGTAATCTTTCAAGGCCTTTTTCCCGAGCTTGATCACAGCATCCAGGATCAGTACGCAGACACACGCACGAATGCCGTTAAACGCATGCTGCACCACCGGATACTCTGCAAAGTTCTGCAAAAAGAACGCAATGATCGTAATGATAATGATCGAAGGCGTCACAAATCCGAGGGTCGCCAGGATGCCGCCAATAATCCCGGCTTTGCGATACCCGATGAATGTCGAAGTGTTGACCGCAATGATACCGGGTGTGCACTGTCCGATGGCATAATAATCCATGATCTCAGACTCCGTCGCCCACCCTCTTTTGGCTACGATCTCATCCTGCAAAACAGGCAGCATCGCATATCCGCCGCCGATCGTCGTCGCGCCGATCTTAAAAAAAGTCAGGTAAAGATCCAGCAGCTGATTCCTGCCGGAACGCTTCTTTTCGTTTGTTTCCTGCATCAGATGCCGATCCCCTCTTCATGCCGCGTCATACCATTGATCGCGACGGCTTCCTCATTTACATACACTTCATGAAGTACATTGGCCGCAGCACCTTTTTGCATCCTGCGGCTCCCGACCAGGCGAATCGTCACCTTTCCGTCATCTACCGTATACTCTTCTTTGATCTCGGCACCGACCGCAGCATCCTTTAAACATTTTCTGAAATCCTTAAGGATCCCCGGCAGGATCACACTCGCGATCTTTGCCGAACCGTTTAATCCATAATACGGGATCATCGCACCGATCAGACTTTGCGTCCATCCGAAATCCATCGGCGTTCTGAAATTTCCGTCAATAATATTCATACCTGTCCTCCTGATGACGACAGAAAACCTGCTTCTATAAGTATACCTGTCTATTGTAATCTTTCTTATGTATACTTGCAAGAAAAACAGCGAAGCGTTACAATGCTTTCTGTAAGTCTGAAACTATTACTTGAGAGGTTTTTTAAATGGGAAAAACAGGTCTTGTCATCGAGGGTGGCGGAATGAAGTGTGCATATAGTGCCGGTGTACTTGACGCTTTCCTTGATCACGATATTCATTTTGACTATGTCATCGGCGTTTCTGCGGGTTCCGCAAACGCCTGCTCCTTTGTTGCCGGTCAGCGTGAACGCAACAAACGGTTTTATACAGAACATCCGAAAGAGCCGGGATACTTTGGCGTTAAAAGCTTTTTAAAGACCGGGAATCTTTTTGGTCTGGATTATATTTACAGCACTTTATCAAATGCAAACGGCGGCGATCCGCTCGATTATCAGGCACTGATCAACAGTCCTACGGAAATCGAAGTGGTTGCAACCAATGCTCTTACGGGAAAGCCGACCTATTTTAATAAGGACGACATCAAACAGGATGATTATACGATCATCAAGGCGTCCTCTGCGCTTCCTGCTGCATGCAAGCCGATCCGCTACAAGGGAAAACCCTATTATGACGGCGGTATCTCCGATGCGATCCCTGTTAAGCGCGCATTTGATCAGGGATGTGATAAGGTCGTTGTCATCATGTCCAAAACCAGGGACTTTGTAAAAGAACCCGAAAAGATGAAACTGCTTTATCATACGCTCTGCCGCGACTTCCCTGCAGCTGTCAAAGCGTGTGACGAACGTCACCTGATGTATACACGCTGTCAGACACTCTCCTACCTTTTAGAGGAACAGGGAAAGGTGTTTATTTTTGCGCCGAGCAAAAAGCTGAAAATGGGAACATTCTCCATGGATCTTGCCATTGAAGAAGAGCTCTACGAACTGGGTCTTTCTGATTTTGAAGCGGACAAAGAGAAATTCCTGAATTGGCTTTAATATAAAACTATTTTTTATCTTTATTTCTCATAGCAAACCATGTATAATTTACCTGCTGTTTTTTGTGCACGGGCATCTTAAGTGAATGCCCGTGCAATGTATGATTAGGAGAACTCCATGGGAGAATTAATCCTCGAAATGAAACAGATCACCAAAGTGTTTGGCGCTATTGTTGCAAACGACAAGGTGGATCTTCAGATCTATGCAGGCGAAATCCATGCTCTGCTTGGCGAAAACGGAGCAGGTAAAAGCACACTGATGAATATTCTGACCGGAATCTATCGTCCGGACGGCGGCGAGATCTTCTATCGCGGTAAACGTGTTGAGATCCGCTCGCCAAAAGATGCCGCAAAGCTTGGCATCGGCATGGTGCACCAGCACTTTCGTCTGATCCCGACGCTATCCGCAGCAGAAAACATCTTTCTTTATTCCAACAAAAAGAACTTTTTCTTAAAACAGGAAGAAATGCAAAAAGAAATTGCAGCATGTTCGAAGGATTTTAATCTGGAAGTCGATGCAGCCGCAAAGGTATGGCAGCTTTCCGTCGGGGAACAGCAGCGTGTGGAGATCGTTAAGCTTCTCTACCAGGGAATGGAGATCCTCATTCTTGATGAGCCGTCCGCGGTCCTGACACCGCAGGAGGCACAGTCCATGTTTGATACCCTTCGCAAGATGGCAGACAGCGGCAAAGCAGTCGTTGTTATTTCACACAAAATGAATGAAGTCATGGCAAATGCAGACCGCATCACAGTGCTCCGCGGCGGCATGGTGGAAGATACGATGCTCGCAGAGGATGCGACTGTTGCGCGGCTGACGAAAGCGGTTGTCGGTGACAGGGAATATACGCCGCATGTTCGTGAATCCTATGTCACGGGTGACGAGTTTGTCTTTTCCATGGAGCATGTTACTGCACTCAATGATAAAAACCTGCCCGCATTAAAAGACCTTACGTTTTCAATCCGGAAAGGTGAGATCTTTGGCATTGCAGGCGTTGCCGGAAACGGACAGCGTGAGCTTTCCGAGATCATTGCCGGTCTTCGTCCTGTCACAGAAGGAACCATCACCATTTTCGGGGAAGATATTACAAAACAGTCTGTAAAACAGCATATTAAAAAAGGCATTTCCTTCATACCCGAGGACCGTCTGCATACAGGTCTGGTCCCGGAACTGAATCTGATGGAAAATATCATTCTGACAAGCTATGATACCGAACGCTACAGTAAGCACGGTATCATTCAGCATGCGCAGATGCAGGCGGACACAGCAGAATATGTCGAAAAATACGAGATCAAAAACGGCGGTCTCGACCAGCCTGTCGGACTGATGTCCGGCGGCAATCAGCAAAAGCTCTTATTTGCCCGCGAAGTATCCGGCAATCCTTCTCTGATCGTTGCCTGCTACCCCGTCCGGGGTCTGGACATCGGTGCGGCGGATGCGATCCGCCAGATCCTCTTAGAGCAGAGTCAAAAGGGCGTATCTGTTGTTTTCATTTCAGAAGAACTTGAGGAGATCTTTAACATGTGTGACCGGGTCGGCGTTCTATGTGACGGTGAGCTCATCGGCATACGCGATATTCATGAAACCGATTTTATGGAGATCGGACGTATGATGGCCGGCGAAAAAGAGGAGGCAGCAACTTATGCGTAAACGATTCCGCGTTGTCAAACGCACTGACGTCTCCATCGGCCGCCGGATCTTCAATCCGATCCTTTTTGTACTGCTGGCACTGCTATTTTGCGGTATTTTTCTTGCTGCACTTGGATTTAATCCTTTCACTGTTTACGGAAAAATGCTGAAAACGATCTGCACGCCGGGCGGTATCACGCGAAGCATTCAGGCCGGTCTTCCCCTGATGTTTACAGGTCTTGCCGTTGCGTTCGGTTATCGTATGAATCTGAATAATATCGGCGGCGACGGCCAGTATGCTTTGGGTGCGATCCTCTGTGTCGGCTTCGCCCTGTACGGTCCGGAAATGCCGGCCGTACCTAAGATCATCGTGATGTTTTTATGCGCGATGGCCGGCGGCGCGATCGCTGCACTGATCGCAGCCATCCCGAAAGCGCTCTGGAACGTCAGCGAAACGATCCTGACCATGATGTTAAACTATGTTTTCCTGTATGTGCTCAATTATCTGATGTACGGCCCCTGGAAAGAGCTGAATCAGATGGTTGCCCAGACCAGAGTCATTCCGGAAAAATACTGGCTTCCGGACATCGGCAATACCGGCGTGAATTCCATTCTGATCATCGTGATCCTGATCGCTGTGGCACTCTACTTTTTCCATAAAAAGACCACCAAGGGATTCCAGATGGAAGTCATCAGAAGAAGCCCGCGTGCCGCACAGTATTCCGGCATGTCACTTGCCAAAAACATCCTGCTTGTACTTGGCGTCAGCGGCGCCATTGCAGGTCTTGCGGGATTTGCACAGGTCACGAGTATTATCCACAGGGTTCAGGCAGACCTCCCCAACAATGCCGGATACACCGGTATCGTCATCGCGTTTCTGGCTGCCTTGAATCCACTGGTTGTTCTGATCGTCGGATTCCTGTTTGGCGCGCTGCAGATCAGTGCGGTTGCCGTTCAGGTTACCGGCGTTCCGTCACAGGTTGCGACGATGATCCAGGGAAGTATCATGCTGTTTGTCATCGCAGGTGAATTTTTCATCCGCTACCGGATCGTCAAAGTAAAGGATACACAAACCGAAGGGCCGCCCGCCTCCGGGCCTCCGGATCCGGATATCATCAAAGAACCTGCCCTGACTGTTGAAAAAGGAGGTGAACAGGTATGACTACTGCACTACTCATCTCCATCATTTCAACCGCTGTCATTTATGCGGTTTCCGTACTTTATGCCGCCATTGGAGAAATCTTTTCCCAGCGTGCCGGCGTAATGAACCTAGGACTTGAAGGCATCATGCTGATGGGTGCTGTTTCGGGATATCTGGTTGCTGTTTACAGACAGAACCTGGTGCTCGCCATGATCGTCGTGATCATCGTTGGCGCCGTCCTGGGACTGGTGTTTGCGTTTGTTACTGTCACCCTTCAGGCTGATCAGACTGTTTCCGGTATGGCGATGCTGGTATTTGGTACCGGCTTAAGCGGTTTTATCGGAAAACGTGTCAGCGGCGTGAATGCGGATCTGGCGTTCCAGGCATTTGACCTGCCGGGATTGTGCCATATTCCGATCATCGGACCGGCACTTTTCCATCAGAATATCCTGGTCTATATCATGTACATCATCATTCCGGTCTCATTGATCTATATTTACAAGACAAGACCGGGCATGATCTTACGGTCACTTGGCGAAAATCCTGCCGCACTTGACAGTGCCGGATATAATGTCTATGCACTTCGCTACGGATATGTTATATTTGGTAGTGCGATGACGGCTGTAAGCGGCGCATTCATTTCTCTCGCACAGACAAACTTCTGGAGCGATGGCATGACAAGCGGTAAGGGATGGATCGCGGTCGCACTGGTTGTCTTTGCTGCATGGAATCCGCTGATCGCGGTATTTGGCGGTTTACTGTTTGGTGCGATCAGCATTATCGGCATCGATATTCAGATGTTTTTCCCGAATATCCCGCCACAGTTTTTCGCTGCACTGCCCTATGTTGCAACGATCATTGCGCTGATCTTTACAACCGGCAGTTTCCGGAAGAGACGTTCCGCAGAACCGGCAGCGCTTACGATCCCCTATGACAGGGAAAAGCGCTAAACGATCACTATGATTGAACCACGGCAAATACTGCGTGTTCAATATATATGAAATGGTTTCATTTTCAAGGAGGAAAAAACATGAAAAAGAGAATTATTGGTATTTGTCTTGCCGCAGTACTTGCAGCTGCAGGTCTGGTAGGATGCGGCGAGGCGCAGCAGGCAGCCGGAGAAGCCAGTGCGCCGGCAGAAAGCGGTGCGCCGACGACAGCGACCGGTACTGCTAATTATATCGGCGAAGACAAGATGGCACAGGAGCCGGCTGAAGGAACCGATTTTTCCAATTTAAAGATTGGTGAGATCGAGTCATATGTCATCAATGACGGTGGCTGGTGCCAGGCAACACATGAAAGCGTTGTCGCAGCCATGAATGACCTCGGCATTCCGGAGGAGAACCTGATCGTTCTTGAAAGCATCGGCGAGGATCAGGCTTCTACCGAAGCTGCAGCAGATGAGCTGATCAATGCAGGCTGTAACTTAATCCTTGGCACATCCACAGGCTATGCTTCCTTCCTTTCCCCGATCGCTGCAGAGCATCCGGATGTTATCTTTGCACAGTGGGGAAATAAAACAGACAACCTTGTCGGCTATGACATTCGAAGCTATGAAGGTATGTTCCTTGCAGGCTATGCAAGCGAGCTGATGTCTCAGGCTGAAAACACCGAGCTTGGCTTTGCCGCTTCCATGAATGAGTTCTCTGTACGTACTGCGATCAATGCTTACGCACTTGGCGCAAAATATGCAAACCCGGAAGCAACCGTTAAAGTTGCATCCATTGAAAGCTGGTATGATCCGGACAAAGAATCCCAGGCTGCACAGTCACTGATCGACGCAGGCATCAAATACATGGGTATGGAAGCTTCCTCTCCGGCTGTTCCGGAAACCTGTGAAGCAAATGACGCTTTTGTTGTCGGCTATCACAATGATATGTCCGTACTTGCTCCGGAAGCTGTCATCGTTTCCCATACATGGAACTTCGCACCGATCTTTAAGAACATCATGATCCAGACTGCAGAAGGCACAGCAACACCGGATGACTTCTATTACTGGGGCGGCGAGTGCTCTAAGCTGACCGACTTTGCTGCCTTCGTACCGGAAGATGTTGTTGCTGCTGTAACAGATCTGAAGGCACAGATGGATGCAGGCGATGTTGATATCTTTGCGGGCCCGCTCAATGACAATACCGGTAACACACTGGTATCGGAAGGCGCAACCATGGCGGACGAGGACATCATCCAGCAGAACTTCTTCGTAGAGAATGTTCAGACCACATGGAAAGCCGGCGAATAATCTGATCGCCAACGCTTAACAAATCATGTATAAACGGCCGGAGAACCGATTGAAATCTCAAAAGATTTGATCGCCTCCGGCCTTTTTCAAACCTCCTTATCATTATTGAATATCAAAAGGAAAGGATGACAATTAATGGATGCAAAAACATTTCTGGATCTGTTTGAACGCGGTAATACCGGTGAAAAAGTTTCCAAAGAAGACTGGGATATGGAATATATCATTGAAAATGTAATGGATCTGGTCGACGAATATGATTTTGACTGGGACGAGGGTCTGATCATCCCGGAAGACAGCAAGCTGTTTGCCGATATGTTTGAGGCGGCAAAAAAGCTCTTGCTCCGCACCGGCATTTACAACATGTCCACGGAACGGATCATGACACTGTCCGAAGACGAGATCGATAACGGGCTGAAAAATATGAAAACAGAGCTTGTAATGGGCGAAGGAAAAGACGCGTATACGCTTGTTGCAAGAAAAGTCGAAGACAAACGCCCTCCGGCTGTCTGGGCCGGAAACCCGGGATGTCCGACACCTGAACGCCTCTACTATCCGATCGTCGAAAGCGTCGCAAAAGAACCTGTGATCGACCTTTTAACCTGCGGCTCCCTGGTTGATGTCGACGGATATCCTGTCAAAAGTGCGGATCCGACCGAGATCTTTGCGGTCCGCAGGGAAATGCAGTATCTGCATCAGGCGCTTGAAAAAGTCGGCCGTCCGGGCATGGGACTGCTCGCAGCTGAAAGCGCAGTTACGGAGCTTGGCGATCTCTCTGCCGTATCAAATCAGTGGCTTCGCCCCTGCGACTCCCATCTGGTCGCGCTCTTTAATGAGCTGATCATGGACAATGGAAACCTGCTTCGTGCCGCGAATTCCATCGATTACGGCATGAAAAATGCTTCCCTGGCCTGCACGATGGTAGGTGGCCTTGGCGGTGACGCACCGGGAAGCTGTATGATCATGATCGCTTCTATTATGGCTGCAAACCTGTTTGCGATCGCAGATTATCATCTGTGTCATCCGATCCACATCACGGATGTTGCGACAACCGCACGCGGATGTCTCTGGCTGCAGTCTGTACTTTGCCAGACTTTTGCGGAAAATGCACCGGCGATCATCGTCTGTGACCTGTGGCCTTCAAGCGGCAGCCTGACCAAAGAACTCCTCTATGAAGTTGCCGCCAACGCCATCGTTGTTACGGTCAGCGGCGGACACTTAGAGGGCCTTGGCGCAGCAAACGGACGTGTCCCGCACGGAACCGGCCTTGAAGTACGCCTGATGGGCGAAGTCGGAAAAGCTGTCGCTGCACAGGGCATGACGCGTGCCGAAGCAAATGAGATCGTATTAAAACTCCTTGAAAAATATGAACACATCTTCGATATGGAAGACGGCAACGCAGGCCAGCCTTTTGATGTTTCCTACAATATGGATACCATCGAGCCCGTACCCGAGTGGCAGGCGATGTACGAGGAAGTCAAGGCAGAGCTTGCTGAGATGGGGATTCGCTTTTAAGTAGTCATACGTTTCAAAACAGCAGCGTATCGGTTTGATCGAGCAGCCCGGTCAGTTCCTGTGTCCAGTGTTCGATCTCAGCCCGTCCCGCTTCTGTCTCCAGTCCGCTTCTTCGGATTGAGCGCCTGATCAGGCGTGTATATCCGATGATGCGGGCTTTGTTTTCCACTTCACGGATTCTCTCTTCATCATCTGTTCCCAGATACTCTTTCAGCACCAGATGCCAGAAGGTATGGGCTGTATCAATATCAAATCCCTGAAATTCCAGAATCCTTTGCGGGTCACACTCAAAGAATCCTGAAAATGCATTAAACATGGATGCCAGTTCAAATACCGGATGCCCTACAGCAAGTGTATCCATATCGATCAGCAATACTTCATTTTCTGTCAGTTCCACGTTTTTTGTATGATAATCTCCATGGATCATATGGTCGTCTTTTGGGATGTCCTGTACCAGTTGCAGCAGTTTCTTTCCATATTCCTCCGGCAGATGATCCTGCATGAATTCCGCCCAGGAGATCACGGTTTCTTTCATATCCGGAAGCTCCCCCTCCGGTACGATTGTCCCATGGATCTTTTTCAACAGGTCTACATATTCTTTTACACACCAGTCCATCCGCTCAGGCTCCGTTGCAAGGATGTTGGAAAAGGCTGTTGCATTTAACAGTTCAAAGACAGATCCATAGCTGTTTCCAACCCGTACAACATCATAAGAGATTGCAGTCGGGATTCCCAGGATCAGTGCAAGACGGGCCACTTCTCTCTCATTCTGGATCTCATCAAGCGCATCAGGATTGTTATAGACTTTCACGACATTATCACGGTCGATCCGATAGATCGTTCCGTTTGCGCCCTTTCCGATCACCTCAGCTCCTTCGATCGATACCACACGGTATGCTTTATCAACCTGCATCATCTGTGTAAATCCTGTCATTTCCAGGATCTCATAGACTTCAGAACACGCGTTTTTGATGCACAGCTCAGGATTGTTTTTCCGCAAACGTAAAATGACACGAAGTCCCGCACTTGAAATGTAGGCAAGATCCTCTATATCCATAACCAGGTCCAGATTCTCATTTCCCGCAATACAATCCTGGATCTCAGCCTCAATCTGTGCTGAATTATTAGAATCAACATGGCCGGAAAGATTGATCACCATCTGCCCGTTTTTCACTTCTCCTCTTACCTGTTCCATTATGTCCATTCCTTCCTATAAAACGAAATCTGTTCTTTAATCTGCCTTTCGCAGGCGTAACCGATTCAGCAAACCGATCTTGTCTGCCTGTTCGATCAGTTCCATTTGCAGCATAACCTGATTTGCCGCGGATGCAAACAGACCAAACACAATGTCAAATACCATTGCATCGATCAGCGCTCCGCTTGGGATCCCGAGCTGTACAAAGATCACAGTGTACGCCAGAAGGTTTGCGCCCGGCACAGGCGGAGTTGCAACAAACAGCACTACTGCCAGGATTGCGGCCATCACATACCAGACCACGGATACCTGAATGTTATAGTATCTGGCTGCGAATACTGTAAAAATGATTGTCCCGACCATACTGATCGGCATGTATAAAACAAGCCCCTGCGGGAGGCTGACGATCGTATACTCCCTGTTGATCCCCAGCTTTCTGATACAGCACTGCTCGGAAAGGCCAAATGATTCGTTCAGAGATCCGGATCGGATCGTCAATGCAAACGGTTCCCAAACCTTTTTGATCAGCAGCCCCGGATTGACCCTTTTTCTGGCTCCGACGATCAGAATAACGCACATCATAATGAGCACGGATAAAACAATAGACACGACCAGATATTGCCAGATACCGATCAACAGTCCCGTCCGTCTATTCCAGATTTCATATGCGATCAGGAAAAAGACGAAAAACGGAACCAGTCTGCTGACCCACTCTGCAAGCAAAAGGCCGATCATATTGATCTGCTTGATGACAGAGGAAAGTCTTGATGCCTGGTCGCCGATCACATTCAGTGCGTTACCGAGGACGATTGCCATCACCAGAAGCTGCGGTGTATTTGATTCCATAAACGGTGAAAAGAATTCCCCGGGGACAAACTTAAGAATCTGGTCAAACAGCCCCTTAGCAAGCATTTTATTCATTTCGGCCCCATATACTTCCGGCCGGAACAGAATCGCGCCAACAATGATCGCGATCAGCGAAAAAATGATACTGAAAATAAAATACCGAGCGATCACGCCCCTGCTGTCACCACCCCGTTCTGTGATCTTTCCGGTATTTAAAATGGTGGTGATCGTCATAAAAAAGATAACCGGACCTGACAGAACGTTCAGGATACGGTTCCAGACATCATAGATCGGAACCATGACGATGTTCGTGAGCGATGTCTGCATCTGATCAGAGAGCACCAGATTTCCGATCAGACCTAGCAGGATCCCGGCTATAATGGCAATGACCAGTTTTAAAACCGGATTCATGCCCTGAACCGGGAGCGTCAGCTTTAATGAATTATTCCTTCCGGAATAACTGTAACGCGGGCTCAGTCCCACGGATGTCAGCAATGAACTGCTCCAGTCCTCCAGCTTACTGTCCGTATTGCTGAGCGGATTAAACGGATCTCCTTCATGGTCCAGCTGAATATAGGCACGTCTGAACCGGCTGCCGATCACAACTTCAACCTCTGCATCCTCCCCATAACGATCACGCATGCGAAGCATCGCTTCTTCTAATGACAGGCGGATTCGCAGACGGTTCTGCCGTTCCATTTCAATTCCTGTCAGGATCGTTTCCAGTGTTTCGGAAAATGCATCGATATTCTCTGCACGCAGGGCAAAGGTTTCTCTATAGCTTTGAATTCGCATCTTCTATGCTTCACCCTTTCCGTGCAGTTTCTTTTTCAGAATCAAAATATTCTTTCCGCCATCATACCGGTAAGACACCTTATCCATTGACTGTTTTACCATAAAGATCCCGAGTCCACCGATCTGTCTTTGTTCTGCAGACAGTGTAATATCCGGATCCTCCTTTTCAAGCGGATTATACGGTTTTCCGCTATCAATAAAGGTCAGGCTGATGGCTGTCGGATTTTTAGAGCAAACAAGCCTCATGTGTACATTGCCTGTTTTTGGCGCATAGGCATAATGACAGATATTGACAAATATTTCCTCTGCTGCAACAGCCAGCTGCATCTGTTCCTTCATCGGGAATTCATTTTCTTCCAACGCTTCCTCTAAGAAAGTCATTACTTTTGGCAGATTCTCTGTCTTTGCCTCAACATCCAGTTCCTTCACATTCACAGACCCCGTAAAATATTTCATACAAAGCATTGTAATATCATCAAACTGATCCGCACCGTTTACATGCTCATGAATCTTTGAAAGCACATTTTCAAGCACATCTTCCGGTTCTGCATTCGGCGCAAGATTCAGCGCATCGAGCATCCTCTGGGTTCCGAACAGCTCGTACTGGGCATTGGTTGCTTCCGTAACACCGTCCGTATACTGGAAAATGCAGTCGCCGGACTCAAGAACAAACTCATACTCCCTATATACCATGCCGTTCAGGCCACCGATGACAAGACCATGCGGATCTTTAAACAGCTTGAAATCTCCGTCCTTTGTCCTGATCACCGGATATTCATGTCCTGCATTGGCTGCTTTTACGATACCGGTGGTAATCTCAAGGATACCAAGCCATACCGTTACAAACATCTCCGCACTGTTACTGGAGCAGATCGCCTCATTGACCTGTTCAAGAATCTTCGCAGGAGAACGCTTATCGATCATGGAATAATTCTGGATCAGGATCTTAGAAGCCATCATAAACAATGCTGCCGGGATTCCCTTTCCGGAAACATCTGCCATGACCATTGCAAGATGATCCTCGTCTACAAGGAAGAAATCATAGAAATCACCGCCGACTTCTTTGGCCGGATGCATCGTAGCATAAATATCAAATTCCGGTCTGTCCGGGAATGCAGGATAAATATGCGGGATCATGCCTTCCTGAATCTGGCTGGCAACATTCAGCTCCGTACTGATCCTCTCCTTTTCCGCGGTTACCGTTGTCAAATTCGAGACGTATTCATTCAGGTCAGCTTCCATGTCACGCATGATCAGACTTAAGTTCTCGATCTCATCTCCGGTCCGGATATCAAGATCAGCAAAATAACGCTGATCACTATCCTCATTCTGCTTGCCCCTGCTATATGACAAAGCCGCTTCCGCAAGGTCATTGATCGGCTTGACAACAGTTTTTTTGAGTCCTCTTGAAATGACTATAGCTGCAATGAACGCCGCAGCCAGAAGCATGATGATATATTGGATCAAAAAGAGCCTGCTGACTCTATACACATGACTCATATCCATATCCGCAAACATCATGACGATATACTTTCCATCTGTGAACAGCGGTGATGCCGCAGTGCACAGATGCCCGTATTCTTCTGTATTTGTGATAACTGCAGGAATCGATTCCTGTTCGCCTAAAAGCCTGTCCACAAAGGTGACACGCGCTCCATCCGTATAGACCCTCATCTCTGCCGCTGTGTTCTCATCCCAATATCCGGGATTACAGAACGTATCCAGGTTATAGTCTGAATCGATGATATAAATGAGCCTGTTCGTCTCTGTGTCAATCGCCCCGACATACACAGAACCTGCTTCATTTTCCCGTTCCAATACATGGAGTGTATAACGGATCTTTTCAAACAAAAGATCCTTTGCTTTGACAAACTGCCGTATATATGTGATATCGTCTTCGATTCGCTCTTCTTCAGGAATGGAATCATAGATCTCAAGAATCTCTCTGGTCTTTTCAACCACTTCACTTCTATCTGTCAATGAAGCCGCTGCGTTTGCCAGATGCCACGCTTCCGTACGGTATTCCCGTCTGACTGCATCGACATACAAATAAAACCCGAACCCGATCGCCACAACACTGATCATCAGAATCAGTATCACAATCGTCCGGAATGTTCTGGCGCTCAGCGAATGACGAAACCGCTGCCTGACAGTCATTTCCGAAATTGATTTGGGGGGCATAAAAACTCCTTATACGATGTTTAAAATTTCCGAGAAACCGGTCACCTCAAAAATTTCCATAACAACATCATTCACAGAGGAAACCGTCATCGTTCCCTGTTTATTCATAATCTTCTGCGTCGCAAGCAGCACGCGTAATCCTGCAGATGAGATGTATTCAAGATCCTTAAAATCAAGTACCAGATTTTCGATTCCGTCCAGCGATTCTTTCAGACCGGATTCCAGCTCCGGAGCCGTAGTCGTGTCTAATCTTCCGGCAACTGATACCTTCAATTCATTTCCATTGCTCTGTTTTGTGATGGTCATATGTATCCTCCTGTTTTTTTACGTATTATACATCTTTTATGATTCAAATGTAAAATGATAAGGCAGATTTAATTTGTCACGTAATGCTGTCAGCTCATCCTGAACTGCCTTACCGACAGGAACACCTTTATCTTTCCGGTCAAGCCATGCCAGATATTCTTTTTCTCCGGCCGTGTAGATCCGATCCCGGCCCGGTGCTTTTTGAGAAGCACGCAGTGTGCGGCAAATATCTCCTGCAACTTTTCTGAATGTTTCACGTCCCATAAACGCATCCGGATCTACGACAAAGAAGAAATG
>JAEIGA010004889.1_pt1 | contig 20610 bp, 10 predicted proteins | sample 9270691 | NCBI WGS metagenome assembly JAEIGA01 (sample SAMN17057246, study PRJNA624740) | gut metagenome | biome: biome; isolation source: fecal sample | host: Bos grunniens | place: China: Xizang | collected 2019 | reverse complement strand
TTTGTTCGTTTTTTCCATACGACCGACCTCCGTAAATAGCGTTGCGAGCACCACGTGGGGGCTCACCGCTTAATTTACCTTTTAGTATACCACATTTTGCATTTTTTGTAAAGAGAAATACACAAATAAATACGAGGCCGTCCAAAGGACAGCCCCGTGTAAGGTTATTTTACTTGGAAGATTCTTTCTTTTTTGCCATCATTTTGATGAATAGCACGCAGTCGATGAAAAATACCAGCGCGACGCACCACATAATGACGCAGCAAAGCAGGCTGCCAAGCGTTGCGGAAACGGTGAGAATGGTCAGCAACGTGCCGACGTCACAGCTAGAGCAGAAGCCGGGCATCTTGCATTTTCAATAAGAAGCGTTTTTGTATCACCTGCACAAATTTGGAAAAAATATTTGTGCACCCAAACGAAATTAAATCCAAGCACTTGACAAAACAGTCAAGTGATGATAAAATATGATCACGATGAAAGGACGAGGCTGCCATGGCAGTCGCGTATACGTAACGGCTTTGCCTGCAGGCGAGTCGCATATCTCTGTACGCAGCGTTTTCCGACATCCAAAATACTTTATTTCAGGAGGGTTTACAATGGATCCCGTAATTGCCATTATCGTAGCCGTAGCCGCACTTTTGCTGATTTTTATCGTATTTGGCTATCTCAAGGCACCGCCCGACACCGCGTTTATCATCTCCGGTCTTGGAAAGAAGAGAATACTGATCGGTAAGGCCGGTTGGCGTGTTCCGTTCTTTGAGCGCGTCGATAAGCTCTCGCTCGGTGTTATGCAGGTGGACGTAAAGACCACCGAGGCCGTGCCGACGAATGAGTTTATCAACGTATCCGTCGACGGTGTTGCCAATATCAAGGTCTCGTCTGATCCCGAGCTGCTCAAGCGCGCCGCTGAGGCTTTGCTGGGCAAGACACGTCAGGAGCTGGTTACTCTGGTCACGCAGGTGCTGGAGGGTAATATGCGTGAGATCGTTGGTTCGGTAGGACTCAAGGAAATGGTCCAGGACCGTCAGGGCGTTGCCAAGAAGATCACCGAAAACGTAGTCCCTGATATGGAAAAGCTGGGTATTGAGGTCGTTAACTTCAATATTCAGAATTTCAAGGATGCCGCAGGCACCATTGAAAACATGGGTATCGACAACGTTGAGCAGATCCGCAAGAACGCCCAGATCGCCAAGGCGAATGCCCAAAGAGATATCGCCATCGCTACCGCCAACGCACAGCAGGAAGCCAACGCCGTTAAGGTCGAGGCAGAGAAGAAGATCGCCGAGCAGGACGCCGAACTGGCCGTCCAGCAGGCAGATATGAAGGTCCGCGCCGATACCAAGCGTGCAGACGCAGACGCTGCTTATTCGATTCAGGCAGAGAATCAGCGTAAGATCATCGAGATCGCAAAGACCAACGCTGACATTGCTCGCCGCGAAAAAGAGGCTGAGCTGAAGGAAAAGGAAATTGCCATCAAGGAGCGCGAGCTCGAGGCGGAGGTAAAGAAGCAGGCTGACGCTATGAAGTATCAGGCAGAGAAGGAGGCCGAGGCTGATCTGATCCGCCGTCAGAAGGAGGCAGACGCCCGTCAGTACGAGGCAATGCGTGCCGCCGAGGCAAGAAAAGCCGAGGCAGAGGCATTGCGCTACGCCATGGAGCAGGAGGCAGAGGGTATCCGTGCCAAGGGCTTGGCAGAAGCTGAGGCTATCGAAAAGAAGGCCGAGGCACAGAAGAAGATGGGCGAGGCGTCCGTCCTTGAAATGTACCTGACCGCACTGCCCGAGATTGTTAAGAACGCCGCTACGCCTCTGGCCAAGACTGACAAGATCGTTATGTACGGTGACGGCAATTCGACCAAGCTGGTCCGCGACGTGATGAACAGCACCGACCAGGTCATTCAGGGCGTCAAGGAAACGACCGGTATCGACCTGATGAGTATGCTTGCCGGCTTTGTCGGCGGTAAGGCAGCAGCTGTACCCGCACCCGCGGAAGCACCCGCTGTCGCAGGCGATGAACAACCCGAGATCGAGGTCGAAATCGCCGAGCAAGAGCCGACGGAAGAGTAATATTACGTAACAGCAAGGGGGCTGTATTCAGCCCCTTTAAGAAAGAATTGAAGGAAACAATATGCAAAAAGTCAGATACGTTCGCCTTGTCTTTTTGGTCGTCGGATTGATCGGTGCACTACTGGGGCTTGCGTTTTCCAAATCGAACAGCGCCTTGACGCCCATCTTTCTCGTAGTAGCCGGCATTGGCGTGCTTGGACACGTGATCTATACGATGATCGCGTGGCATTGCCCCCATTGCGGGCGACTGCTGCCGACCAAGCATGGCTTTTGGAGCAAATACTGCCCCTATTGCGGCGAAAAGCTGGACTGACCACAAAACGAAAAGAGCGAGGGAGCCATAAAGGCTTCCTCGCTCGATTTTTATGCGACGAATGTGTTTATTAAATTCTTGCATCCCAAAGGCCGCAGAAGCTGTCGATGGGATCGATGCCCGTAAAGGCTTCCTTGCCCGCCAGGAGCTTATCTACCAAAGCGTCCATCGTAGAGGGCTTGGAATCGTAGGCGTTGATATAGGTGCGAACCTGAGGAATGTCGGCCAGCATGGTAGGCGCGTTGACGCTGATGGCAACGACGGGAAGCTCGAATACGTACCACGGGATCTCACCGCCGCCCTTGGAGAAGCCGAAGGAGGGTCTGCCGTTGGCAACGTCGCAAAGGGTGATAACGAGATCCTGCCCTGCGACGAAATCGGCAATGGCGTTCTTGCCTGCAAAGTACAGGTTGATGTTGGGCTTCTCGCCTGCGGCGATCTGCTTCTTCATTCGCTCAATCGGACCTTCGTAGATAAAGGCGTCAAAGCCTTTTTCGATCAGTCGGTCACGCAGGTCCTCGGCGGGCGTCTTCTTGGGACCCGCGCCGCCCATGACGGCCTTGATCAGATCGTCCATGGGACCTGCGGCGCCTTTGATGTGAACGATCATGATTCTCTTATACTTGTCCGTTGCCAAAGGCAAAACGCCCTCGTCCTTGTACTTGACGAGCGTGATCGCGTCGCGGCTGATGGCGGCCTCTGCCGCCTTGGCCTCGTCCTTGCCGAGAAGTATGGGGGCGGCCATGTCAACGAGCGTTTCCTTTTTGTGCAATCCCATGTGCGCCTTGAGACCGATAATGCGGGTCAGCGCCTCGTTCATTCTCTCCTCGCTGATGATGCCGCTCTTGTAGGCGTCGAGCATGGTGGCAAAGTCCTCGTCGGGGTCGTTGAAGAACAGGAACATATCACAGCCTGCATTGATAGCAGCGGGGAGCATCTGCTTGCGGGTCATGCGGTCGGTCATGCCGACCATGTGAGAGGCGTCGGTGACGACCATACCGTTAAAGCCCAGCTTGTCGCGCAAAAGGCCGGTCATGATCTCGGGGCAAAGGGTGGCGGGAAGCAGTTCCTCGTCCTTGATATCGGGCTTGATCTCGCGCATATACTCGCGCATCATGATGTGACCGCCCATGATGGCGTCCAGACCTTCGTCGATCAGCGTCTTGTAAACGTGACCGTAAGTTTCCATCCACTCTTTTTCGCCAAAGGCGTTGAGGTTGTTGGAAATGTGAGCGTCGCGGAAATCCTGGCCGTTGCCGGGGAAATGCTTAGCCGCACAAGCTACGCCCGCCTCGTGCGCGCCCTGCATATAGGCCTTGCTCATCTCGGCGACGCGAGCGGGATCGTTGCCGAACGCTCGGGTGACGATCTCCGTGTTTTCCCAGTTGTAGTGAATATCACAGATGGGGGCGAAGGCCATATTACAGCCGATCGAAACGGCCTCTTCGTTAGAATACTTACCCAGCGCTCTGGCGTATTCCGCGTTGCCCGTTGCACCGATCTTGATGCCGCTTGCGATATACGTACCGTCGGAGCAGCAGCCGTTGCCGCCTGTCTCGGTGTTGCAGGCGATGAATACGGGAACCTTGGCGTACTTCTGAAGGGTAGCATTTTGCATTTTGACGTACTGTCCGGGCATGTTGTTGTAGCGGCAACCGCCCAGATGATACTTTTCCATCAGTTCCTTCAGGTAGGCTTCGTCAATTCCTGCGGTGAGCTGGAAGAACAGCTGTCCGACCTTTTCTTCGTCGGTCATGCTTGCGATGGTGCTTTCCACCCATTGAATGTCCTCGTCAGACAGGCGGTAGGGCTTGGCTTTGAGGTTGGTCATAATTCGATCTCCTTGTCATTTATGCTCATTATTTTATTGATTCAGATTGGCAAGAAAGGCTTGCTCTTTCGCTTCTTGGTACGCACCACCGTAATTGCCCGAGAGCACCTGATCAAAGGCGGTGTCGATAAACTCGCGCCAACTTTCGCGCTCACGGCGTACGAGAATGGGGTAGAAGTAAACGCCGTTTTTCTGCGCGGCGGCCAGATCCCCCGGCGCGTCACCGCACATGAGAACGTGATCGGGACGATAGCCTTTTTCCAGAAGAGCTGCGATGCAGGCCGCTTTCGTTCCTGCGTTTTGCGCAAGCACGATGTCCGTGTGTTCAAGCAGTCCGTGCTTTTCCCATTCCTCCAGCACGGCACCAAGGTTGGCGCTGGAAACGATGGCCACGTCGGCTCGCTCGTGAGCAAAGGCTAGCGCCTCGCGCGCCAGAGGGAAGGGACGAACATCCTCCTCGGGTAGCTGTGTGATAGCCGTGTTGACCGCTTTGCTCCAGGCAAGTGCCTTGCGCAGCGTCTGACTCTGCGGTTTGTCCTCAATTGCACGCTCGAGCGCGCCGTTTGACAGCTCACTTGCGTTTTCCGCCCACCAAACGAGATCCTCAACGTCCTCGATTGGACGGTATTTTTCCGATATTTCACTCAGCGCAATGGCCAGTCCCTTGAAGCGGTTGATGCCGCGCGTCATGGTGTAAAGGTTGATGTCGTTCCAGCGCGAGAGGATCGCATCGCGCCAAGGCACCAGCCCCCACTCGTCCACCATGCAGGGACCAAAGCAGTTGAAGTGCTTGACGTCCATCGTGTCCATCGCACAGCCGTCGCTGTCGACGCAGATCAGATAGTCGTGCTTTTTTATAAACTCGTTGATGTTACTCAAATTCGTTACCTCGTATATCATGTGTAAAACAGATCGCCGCACATAGAATTTTCCTATATTATAGTATACAATACGCAGTCGTGATAAATCAAGCCTGAAATATAGCCTAATTTATCTTCTTGGATTTGTGCGTTTTGACCATATATATGAAGTCATGACGTGTGACTTGTGTTAATTGACTTTTGCACGGAAATAACAGGGGGCTATTGACAAGCAAAGCATTTAGGGCTATAATTAAAATGGATACATATTTATCCGCAAAGTTTGTCAAGTTTTAGGAGGACAGTACGAAATGAAACGACTATTAGCGGCAATTCTGGCGGTGTCCATGCTCTTTTCCTGCATGATGACGTCGGCATTTGCGCAAGGACTGACGCAAGCCGCGCAACGATCCGATGTTACATACGGAATATCGAACGGCTGGAATTGGGAGGCCACCACGGCGTTAAAGACGCATGGAGAGGCTTCCGTCTCAAAAGCATTTGCAGCAAATGCCAACTTGAGCCATGCTGGTATTTTATGCTGTTATGAGCCAACTTCGGACGTCAAGGTGGATGCCTCTGAGGCAGACGCGTTTGTATTCGACTTTTATGTGTCCGATGCAGCTGCGATCAGAAACGTTATGAGCGAGATAGAAATTTCTTCTTGCGGTCATCCCGATGTGGAAGAGAGACGTTACATGGGTTTCGTAAACGATCTGATCCCCGGCGGTTTGCAGGACGGTTGGAATACGGTCGTTATACCGTTTGAGGAGATGAGCGATCAGTTTCGGGATCAGCCAATTGACTTGACAAGAATCAACTTTTTCCGTCAGTATTTCTACGCTCTTACGACCGGGGAAAAGAAATTGACGGTTGCATACGACTATCTTCGCTTTACCAAGGACGGCGAGGTCGTTGCAGTTCTTTCCGACTGTGAGATCGGTGAGGTGATCCCCCCCGAAGAGCCGGATGAGCAGATTGATGAGATCGTTGTTCCTTCCATCGATCACTCCATTCCCGGTTGGGAAATCACTCCCGAGAAGTGGAACGCACACTTCGACCTAAAGACGCCCGATAAGACGAATGCATGCTTGCTGCGCAAGTGGGATGCTAACGCTACTCTGGGCGTTAACATATTCAATGTGTTCTGGTTCGTAGAGACCGATGCCGGCTTCTTAAGTTTTGACATTTCTACGGCTGACACGTTTGCTATTGATATGTGGATCTCTGACGTTTCCATGGTCACCGGCAAGCAGTTCCAGATCGAGCTCGCTAACGGCGGTTACACTGGTATCGATACCAACGAAGCTACCTACAACGGCACGCTGGACGCTCTTGTTGATGGCGGTTTGAAGAACGGCTGGAACACCATTAAGCTGCCCATCGCTTCTATGGGCAAGACAGGCAAGGGCGCTGACTGGACCAAGATCGACTGGTTCCGTCTGTATAACGCCGAGAACATCACCACCGGTGCTGACGGTCTGAGTGTAGCGATCGACAACGTTTGCTTCCTGAAGGGCGACGCTGAGATTGCTGTAATGTCCGAGTGCCAGCCCAACATGAACGGCTGGGATAAGTGCTGCAGACCTCTCGTTGTCGGCGACGCTAACGTTATGGGTCAGACTTGGACCAACACCAAGATCAATGCTGCATACGGGATGTTCCGTAACCAGAACATCCCCAACTTCGACATCTCCGGTATGAAGTATGTTGAGTTCGACGTATACATATCTGATATTGCTATCGTTGATCAGTCTGAGTGGCTCTTCGAGATGAGGGACGCTGACGGCGGTATCCTGAAGATCAACGCCTTCTGGCCCGGTGCTAACACTGGCTGGAAGTCCGGCTGGAACCACGTTAAGTGGAATCTGGCTAATCTGGAAAACGTCGGCTTCGACGCTACCAATTTGACCTACTTCCGTTTCGTTAACCACCACGAAGTAGACGTTACTGGCAAGTCCCTGACGATCGCTCTGGATAACTTCCGCTTCACCACTGACGCAGCTCCTGGTTGCGCAAATTGTCATGTCAGCGGCCAGCCGAACATTGACATTATCGTTCCTGAGGTTCCTCCGGAAGGAGCGGTCAACATTCTGCTGTCTGATGGTACCTGGGATATCTATGAAGGTGTCATCCTTGAGATGAACGGTCAGAAGATGATTGGAAAAGTCATTGACGGTGATAGATTCAAAGTCTGTGACATTTACGTTAATTATATGGGTGAAACGGGTATCGATGTTTCTGCCATGAAATACCTAGAGTATGACCTGTACATTTCCGATGTTGAAGCTTTGAAGAATGTGACACTGACTACCGAAATCAACTCCTCCGGGGACTACGATAGAAACGAGCTAGAAGTTGTCAGAACCTTTGCAGATTACGGTCTAAAGAATGGCTGGAATCGCATTAAAATTGATCTGTCCAAGATGATGCCCATTAGTGGACCTTGCGACCTGACCTCTATTAAGTGGTTCCGCATATACACTATTCAGGAGGTCGCTCTTGCCCATGGTTTGACCTATGCAATTACCAACGTTCGCTTTACCGATGATATGACTCCTGAGATTGCATTGCCTGGAGCCCCCCTCGAAAAGCCGGACGAACCCAATGAACCAACCAGCGGTATTTTTAAGGATATCGCAGCGGATCAGAATAAGGGAAGTACGGATCAAGGCTGGAGAAACCACAAGATTAATCTGACTCATATGACGGTGGATGGTCATAGCGCTATCGGACAAACTGTGATCGGTGCTCGGCCTCTGACGGACGTTCGCTTCCACTATTATCATACCACTCCTGTCGATACGACGAAATATTCGCATCTTGAATTTGATTTGTACGTAGAGGACGCAGCGAAGTTGCCCGAAGGCTTTGCGCTGGGCATTGAGCTGTCTTCAAGTGGACTGTCAGACGTTGAAGAAATTTCAACGGAAGTCTTTTCGTTGACCACGGGCTGGAATCATATCAAAATTGCTTTTAGTGATTTTTACGCATCTTCACAAGAGGCTTATAATCTCGCTGCATGGAATTATACTCGCCTGTATTTTTTCAATGGCAATTATTTGCAAGGTGAGCAAGAGGAACTGACCATTGCGATCGGAGAATTTAACTTTACCTATAGCGAGACGCAACCCGAGGAGCCCGAAGAACCGTCCTATTCTGCGACGGTTTACTTTAAAGACCGTGCAAACGGACAAACGCTTGCTTCTGCCAAGACGGTCACGGGCAAGACCGGAGAACAATTTGTTGTCAACGCGCCTTTGGTAGAGGGTTACACGACAACGACGGACCGGCTTACGGTAACGATCGGAACGGCTGCTTCTAACTATACTATTTGGTATGACAAAAAAGAGCAGTCTGCCCCCGAGCCCACGATCCCCATCGGCGGTTCCGACATTCCCTTGACAGGGGGGCGTTGGAACGGCAATTGCAAAACCATGACGGTGGACGGTATAAGCGGTATTGGCAATACCTATACCTCGAACCTGACGATTGCAGGCATATATCACGAGTGGACTACGGATACGCCTTTGGATATTTCCGATGCAAAGTATTTGGAGTTTGACCTGTACATCTCGAATGCTATGGCGTTCAAAAACACTAATCTGATGTTTGAACTCACCTCCTCAGGGACGATGGATCAAGAGGAGATCGGGATTACTATAAATTCCGGCTGGCACGGATTGAGAAACGGCTGGAATCACATTCAATGGAGTCTTTTTGATTTGCTTACCCATTCTGCGGTTGGCACTTTTGACCCGTCCAATTTCAATTATTTTCGTTTTTGTAATGTAAGAGATATTGACCTTGGCGGACAGGAGCTGACCGTTATTCTCGCCAACGTGAAATTTACGACCGGCGGGGCAACGCTGGACAAGGATGAAAACGGCAACGTGACGCAGGGCAAGGAGCACTTCGTATTGACTCCTGTAAGAGAAGACCGTACAGATCCTTCGAACAGTCCCAATAAGGATTATGTGGTCAATATCACCGCAGGCAGTAATGTCGAAAAATTTTATGCCGATGCAAAAACTGAGATCGTTTATAAGGTCCCCGTAACGCACGCGTCGACCGCCCGAAAGATTTTGCTGACGATCAAAGCCGGTGGCCAATACTGGCTGCAGGCCGGAACGGACGGTCAAACGTGGAACGACGTATACAAGTTCTACGACGTTGAATTGGAACAGAACGGCGGAATGGGCAACAAAAGCCTGCTGAGAGCAACCTACACCTTTGATCTGACCGATGCCGTTATTGGCGCGGATGGCAAGATGGATGGCAATTACATCTATATCCGCTTGTTGGATGCTTATCCTGCACAGGGCTGGGGCTCCAATATGTTCTATGAGCCCGCAGTCTTTGAGATCGTTTACGATCTTAACGGCGCACAAGAGCCTGAACAGCCTGAAGAGGGCAAGGGCTATGCCACCATCGAAGAGCTGGGAGATGCTTTCCTGGCTGACTTCAACAAGTACGGTGAAACGACGGCTGCTAAGGAAAGCTTCCATCACGATAGCTCTGCTCCCATTAAGAAAGCATTGGCAAACGCTGAAATGCTTCAGAAGTGGAACTGGCTGTGGGTTTACATGCTGGATCACCTGAAGGCAACCAATCCCGATGCGACCAGCGCATATCTGACCGATGCGTATCCTGTATTGGAAAAGATGATTGCCGGTGATACCACTGCAATCCTTGACAAGGCCAATGCAAGAACCACCATCCGAAGCTACATTCACGGTTTCCTGAATGGTATGAAGGGCTGTGGCGAGATCAACACGGACTTCTCCGTTTTCTCTCCCGACTTCTCTTCTGCTGACGAGCAGACCAAGCTTTTGAACGCTGCAAACGGCGCTGAAACGCCCGACCTGCCCCCCGTAAATCCTCCTGTACAAGAAGAGACCAAGACGGACGAGTATGTTTTCACTGTTTGCGGTGATGACGAAAAGCAGTATCTGGATCCTGACTATCAGGGAATTGCTCCTGTTAATAGCTCCCTTCGCTTTGCAGACTGTTCCGCATATTTCATCTACAAGTACGATCTGAAGTCCTTTAGAGGCGTTGAAGAAATCACGTTCGAGGCGATTATGGGCGGTCAGCTCCACGTCTGGGCTTCTGCAGACGGCAAGAACTGGGTAGAGATCGTGAAGTATGAAAATCGCATCGACGCGAAAAATATGAAGCTTAATCTCAGTATCTTGGCTGAGGCCGTCGCGCAGACGGCAGAGCTGTATATCAAGATCGGTGACGCCGTTACTACCGATGGTAACGGTGGCCAGATCAGAAGTGGAGCGGCTACTTTGAGAGTCACCTATGACGCAAGCGCCGATCAGACACCCATCGTAAATGGGGGGATTGCCGTTTCCATGAGAGAGAATTATTGGAGCGAGTGCTGGGCAGAAGAGAACTTCCACGGAAGATTTGCTCAGATCAGAGTTCTCCACGGCGGCTCCTATGGCCCAGGAGGGCTCATGTTCGTCTATGGTAATGACGGCAAGGCTCCCGCCGTTGATATCTCCGATATGCAGTTTATCGAGTTTGACATATACGTTTCCAATGTTAACGCTATCGCAGACGTTCGCTTTGGCTTTGAGTTGTCCTCCAGAGGCACTTGCGACCTGGAGGAAAATTCCAAGTATTTCTGGGGTAAAGATACCGGTTGGGTGAACGGCTGGAACCATGTTAAGTGGCCGCTGACGGATTTCGGCGTGCAGACGGGCGGCGTCATGGACATGACCCGTTGGAATTACCTCCGTTGGTACAACTGGACTCAACTGACGGTCGGTGACGCCTTTGAGGTTGGTATGGCTAATTTGTGCTTTACCGGATCGTCTGCCGCAGATCTGGACGCTGAAGAGGCAACGAAGACCGAGCATTCCGTTCCCTTGTGGGGCGCCAACGAGACCTGGGGCGAGACCTGGGGCGGCGGTTGGGAAATTGACAATGACAATCAGACTGCAGGCTCCGGCTGTGTTTCCGTCAACCTGAACGGAAAGAGAGATGTCGTCGCTGACATAGTATTTGACGTTCCCGTAAACGCTCAGGGTATGGATACCTTTGAATTCGAGATCTATTTGTCCGATTTGAGAATTTTGGATTTCTTCACGTCTGCCACCGCGGCGATCGAAGTTTCATCGTCCGGTATGTGTGATCACGAAGAAATCAGCATTGTAGGCAGACAGCTTGCGGATTGGCTCAAGGCTCATGGTGCAACCGTTGGCTGGAATCATGTCGCCATTCCGTTATCAAAGATGGCAAAGTGTGGAGGAGAATTGGATATCAGTCGCATCAATTATCTTCGTTTCTATATCGTCGGTCTCCAAGACGTCAACGAAGACTATGTGATCAAGCTGGATAACTTCCGTATGACCGACGCATTGGTAGCCGATAAGACAGAGTTTGAGAAGAATCATGCGGACCTGATCGTTACCTTGGAAAAGCTGAGTGCATATGAGAATGTTCTGAGTATTACGGCGGACAATTTCTCCTATGTGAGCGAGCAAGTCCGTTATGCGGGAAGCCAAGTGAATAGCTTAACGGAAAACGAGCGAGCAGTTGCCGATGCAATGGGTATTCTTTCGCATTTGACCAAAGCAGAGAAGGCACTGAATGCGTATCGTAACATCTTAATGCTCAAAGAGTCTTTGCTGAACTCGATCGATGATTTGGCAAAGAAGTATGCGGTTATTACCGAAAATAATTACGAGGCCGCTTTGATCGATATTCCCTATGCAAGAGATCAATATCAGTCTTTGAGCCAAAGAGACCGTCAAGTCATCGCGAATGCGGGCTACCTGGCCAAGCTTGAGGCGGCGGAAGCTGTATTGGATGCTTACGTTCCCGAGGAATCTGTTCCCGAGGATGCGCCCAAGCTGAAGGTGGAGAGTGTCACGACCTACGTCGGCGGCACTGTGGACGTACGCGTGTGGATCGAGAACAACCCCGGTGTGATCGGTATGAATCTGAACATGGAATACGACAGCAACCAGCTTGAGCTGCTTGCAGTTGCAGACGGCGGTCTGATGAGCGGCGAAAAGCTGTTTGGCGACCAACTGAGCCAGAATCCCTATACGCTTGTTTGGGAGGATGCCTTTGCAACGGAAAACAATACGGCCAACGGCGTGCTCGTCACCTTTACCTTCAAGGTCAAGGATAACGCAACTGTCGGCGATATTGTATTGAATCTTTCGTATACGACGATCATCAACGTAGCACTGGAGCACGTTGCATTTGCAACCATTGACGGCGTCATTACCGTCGTGGACTATATATCCGGTGACGTAAACGACGACGGAAACGTCAACGGTCTGGACGTCGCTGTGTTCAGACGCCATCTTGCTAACTGGGAGGGCTATGAAGAGATCAACGAGTCGGCGGCAGACGTGAACCGTGACGGTGTCGTTGACCTGATCGACGTGGTCATTCTCAGACGCTATCTCGCAGGCTGGGACGGCGTGGAACTGAAGTAAGGCACAGGTGAATTCCATGAAAAAAATATTGACAGTATTATTAATTATCGCTATGCTGTTCGGCTCCGTTGTTCCGACGGCGTATGCTGTCGCTACCCCCACCGTTTCCCTGAGCTCGGCTCAGGGAACGGCGGGGGAGACGGTGACCGTCACTGCAACCGTGAGCAACAATCCCGGTATTGTATCCATGTATCTGAGTCTTACTTACGATACGACCAGGTTGGAATTGATTTCTGCGACCGACGGCAAACTGCTCAATGAAGGAATATTCGGTAACAATTACAAGAATAATCCCTTTGACGTTACCTGGGACGACAGCATGGCCACGCAGAACAACACCAAAAACGGCACGCTGGTCACCTTTACGTTCAAGATCAAGCAAAACGCACCTGAGGGCGATGCATACGTCAAGCTTGCTAACACGGGCTGCATTTTTGACCGCGATCTTAACGAGGTTGAATTTGCTTTTGTCGACGGTATAGTTACGGTAGAGCATGCCCACGTATTCAACCAAAAGAACACAAGCGCTGCATATTTGAAAACCGAGGCAAATTGTACGGATCCCGCTGTTTACTATTACAACTGCTCCGTATGCGGAGCGAAGGGAACGGAGACCTTTACTTACGGCTCGGCGTTGGGACATCTGTATGAGAACGCATGGACCAAGAATGAGACGCAACACTGGAAGGACTGTCAGCGCGCAAACTGCCACAGCCGAAAGGACTATGGTTCTCACCTGTGGGATAAGGGCGTTGTGACCGTTCCCGCAACGGAAGAGCATGAGGGCGAAAGAAAGCTCACGTGTATAACTTGTAATGCAATCAAGCTCGAAACCATCCCGAAGCTGAATCATTCGCACAGCTATAGTAGCGAATGGAAGAGCGACGCGACCTCGCACTGGCAAGAATGTGCCTGCGGTCACGTAGCCAACAAGCAGTCGCACGCAGGCGGTCATGCAAGCTGCACGGAGCGCGCGGAGTGCTCGGTCTGTGGTCAGCCTTACGGTGAAGCCAAGGGGCATGACTATGGCAACGAATGGAAGAACGACGCGACCTCGCACTGGCAAGAGTGTGCCTGCGGTCACGTAGCCAACAAGCAGTCGCACGCAGGCGGTCATGCAAGCTGTACGGAGCGCGCGGAGTGCTCGGTCTGCGGTCAGCCTTACGGTGAAGCCAAGGGTCACAGCTACAGCGAGGCGTGGCTGTCTAACGACGATTTGCATTGGCACGAATGCGATTGCGGTGCAACCAAGGATAAAGGCGTCCACACCTGGGACGACGGCATTGTGATCACACCTGCGACCGAATCAAGTGTGGGCGTGAGAAAATACACCTGTACCGGTTGCGCTAAAACAAGAACCGAAGATATCCCCCGGTTAGAGCACGTTCACCAGTACAGTGAGTGGGTACATAACAGCAGCTCTCACTGGCAGCAATGCCGGTGCGGTCTGATCGTCAATAAGGAGCACCACGAGGGCGGTAAGGCAAATTGCACCGAGCGTGCCGTTTGCGAGGTTTGCGAACAGCCATATGGGGAACCTCTTGGCCACGATTACGGTGATGTATGGAAGCATGACGCGACCTCGCATTGGCAGGAATGCAAATGCGGTGATATTGTAAATAAGCAAGAGCATTCGGGCGGGGAAGCGACCTGCACCGAAAAGGCGGTGTGCGATGTTTGCGGACAATTGTATGGTGAGTTTGTTGCACACGTTTACGACCGCGAGGCGGCAGAGGAGTGTTATTTGAAAGCTTCTGCGACCTGCACGTCCAAGGCGATATATTATAAGTCTTGCGTATGCGGTGAAAAGGGCGAAGAAACGTTTGAAAGCGGTGAGCCCACGGCTCACCATAATGCAAGCGGCAAGTTGATCTCGGTCGGCGAAAGCGGACACGTGCATACCTGCGATGACTGCGGTGCTACGATCGAGCAAACGCTCACCGCGCACGAGTATGGTGAATGGACGGAGGTTCGACCGGCAACTGAAAGCGAAAAGGGATTGCGTAAGCGCGAGTGCCAAGGCTGTGACCATTCTGAAACTGAGGAGTTTGATCTGCCTGCTTCCGGAAAGGATCCGGAGGGTGATCCTGGCCAATCGGAGCTTTCGGGATGCTTTGCTATACTGCCGGGCAGTGCATGGCTGTGCGTGGGAATGATCTCGCTGGTTCCTCTGTTCATCAGAAAAAAACAAAAGAGATAATTCATTGTAACGAGCCGTTCAGTTTGCTTGACGACATGTGAGTCGGCACTATACGCGCATAATATGATGATTCCGAAAGGGGCGAAGAACCGTTTGATCTTCGCCCCTTGTTTTAGAATAAGTTTTCAATATCACGATTGGCAGCCGAGCGTGACTGAATATTTGATTGAAAAAGTCGCAATTCCAACATAAAGGAATTGCGACTTTTCTTTACTTATCTGATCAGCAACAAAATAGCAGCTGCACCGGCTCTTCTGGGAACTCCTTCGACTCTACCGATTTTTTCTTCATTCCAGGACGAACGGCCTGCATAAACGTCACCTGAACTATCAATTCTACCTACTTTTTCTTCGTTCCAGGATGAACGGCCTGCATAAACGTCACCCGAACTATCAATTCTGCCTACTTTTTCTTCGTTCCAGGATGAACGGCCTGCATAAACGTCACCTGAGTTGTCGACTCTGCCGATTTTTTCTTCATTCCAGGACGAACGACCGGCATAAACGTCACCCGAATGATCAATTCTGCCTACTTTTTCTTCGTTCCAAGACGAGCGGCCTAAGTATAAATCTGCCATACTGGATGTCACTCCTTTCTGTGATGCTTTTATTGTATCATCTTTCCTATAGAAAATCAAGTGCTTTTATCGTTATTTAAGCGTTGTCTGCATGAAAAGTGAGTTTTAATCGTGCTGTGTCCTCACGCTGGACCGTTGACCTTCCATACGGATATATCCGTAATGAATTTTCAACATAAACGGAGTATTACCCCAACTCATCGCGGCGGATAAATTCTTCTTGCGCGGTGGGGGACATATCAACGAAAATGGCACTGTAACCGGTAATGCGGACGGAGAGATCGCCATAGTTTTCCGGACACTGCTGGGCGCGTCGGAGATCTTCGGTATCGGCAATCGAAACCTGCAGCTGCATACCGCCCTGCTCAAAATACGTTTCTATCAGCGCCTTCAAACGAATAAGACCAGCCTTGCCCCGTACGGCATCGCGACGCAAGCGCACGTTGAGAGCGCCCGAATGGATGCGGTCGAAGGGCAGCTTTGCCACTGAATTGAGCAGCTGGGTGACGCTTTGCGCGTATCCGACGGTCGGAGAAAGATTTTCGCTCAGCGGTGCACCTGCCAATCGGCCGTCCACGGTTGCCGCCATGGCACCGCCTTGCCACAGATGGTTCATATCGTTGATGGTAACGTTGAGCGTCAGCACGTCCCGAAGTCCTTGCTCGTTGGTGGCTTCACGGTCAATGACGTCCAAAAGATCACGCATCAGACGAACGGCGTGAGCGTCAGCCTCCTCACTGTCCGTTCCGTATTTGGGAGCGCGGCGACAACGAGCTAAAAGATCGGGGCGGTGGGCAAAATTATCAGCAGCCGCTGCCACCAGCTCGGGGAGGGTACAAACGCCATCCCTCCAAACCAGCGTTTCGATCGCGGATAGCATGTCGGCCGCAGTGCCGATATTGAGAAGTGAGACGTAGAGTGCAGGATACTTAACACCGCCACAGACACTACTGTGAGCGCGTTCAATTACGCCCTGCATAAAGCAATCCGTCAGGCCGAGCTCGCCCGCGGGCAAGTGAGCACCACGGCAAAAGCGCGCGCGGTAGTCTTCAAACGTCGGTCGCAGCCAGACGGCGTATCGCTCACTTGCGGCGTGATAAACGTCGTCCATGCAGGTAAAGCCGGTTCCGTCGCCCAATACCTCGCCCAGCAGACAGGGGAGCGGTCCGCCTGCATTACCTACGATAGTGTTTCCGCCGCCTATATCGGCCCAGTTGCAGGGATGAACGCTGTAATCGACCGCGTCACACTCCTCGACGCCGATGTGGCGGTAGGCGGGAATGACGGTTTCGTCGTTATACAACAGCAGGGAAGCGTTATCACGCGCCTTTTGGCAAAGAACGTCCCACAAAGCATCACTACTGTCGGCGGCGTGACGGCAGATGTAGATGGGATTTTTTAATAGAGGATGGATATGCTCGGCAAACAGAAGAGTCAAGGGATTTTGTCTGTGATCGCCGTGATTGCTGCGTCCGCCCAGCACGATGTAACCGGGAGAGTCATAAACGGGATTGCGATCCCAGCCGGTGTGTGCGCCGCCGGCAGCAGGATTGGCCATCTGATGCTCGCCTCGCCCAATATGAAGGCTTGTTTTGCAGGAAAAATCATCGATAAATGCCCCGGCGTCCTCCCGTGTCAGTGTACCAGAAGAAATTTCCTTTTGATACAAGGGAAGCAAGAAATCATCCAAGCGCCCAAACGTCAGGCAGGCAACGTAATCACCGGCGTAGATCAGATAAACGATATAGATGAACAGGCAAAGCTGAAGCGCCTCGCGGAAGGTTGAGGGCGCATGCTCGGTTAACGCGCGGCAGACGTCGGCGCAATCGTGGACTCCGGCTTCGTCAGCGGCTTGTCCGTATCTGGCAATATAGTCACGAATGGCAACGTACACGGACAGCATCCCGCGCAAAAGGGTAACGGTCGCTTCGTCTTCACCGTTCGATATAGCACGTTCCAAACGGTCGGTCGCTTCCTTGATATATCCAACGATGCCGACCCGCGTCAAGTGGGCAAAGTCCAGTGTCGTATGACCAAAGTTAAGACGGGTAATAGGATTTTTCGTTCGCTCGGGCCATATTTTGGCAAGACGTTCTTCTTCCTCTTTCGTGGGGATATGTTCTTCAAAACGTCCCAACAGAAGATCATGCGGCTCAATGGGAAGAGAGGCGCGGGCCAGAACGTAAGCCAAGCCCTCGCCCTGCTGTAGTGGTTGCGGCAAGGCACGTACCTGTTCCCAAGCATCGTCAAGCAAAAAATAACGCTCGACCAGGGCGCTTTCCTGCGGCTTTTCGCGAAGGAGACGGACGGCCTCTTTTAAGGATAGGGCGGCTTTTTGTTGGTTTGTCAGCATGATTTTGTCTCCTTTTTGGCAAATTACGTGGAGAGAACACTCCCGCCGATCGTAACGTTAAGACCATACGAGGCAAGAATGTGGGCAAGGGCAGGGAGGCTCGATGCGTCGGGCGTGGGAATATGTGCCGCAGGATACGGGCGGCCGAGGGCCTCGTATTTGTGTTCTGCCAATTTGTGCATGGGGAGCAATTCTACGTCACGGATCGGTGTTTGCGTTATTAAAAATCCGGCCATGGCGCGCATGTTTTGTTCGTCGTCGTTCAGATGCGGCACCACGGGGACCCGAACGATAATATTGGCACCGTCACGACTCAGTCGGCGAACGTTATCTAAAATAGTGCTGACCGATCGGCCCGTCGCTGCGCGGTGTCGCTCGTCGTCCATCGCTTTGATATCGATCATCCACAGGTCGACCAAAGGGATGAGCGGTTTGATCTGGCGCTCGTAGTCTGCGTAAGCACAGCTCTCGATTGCGACGTGAACACCCCGTGCCTGCAGACTGCTTGCCAAGGGTGCTACGAACGCTGTGTGCAACAGTGGCTCACCGCCCGAAAATGTTACCCCGCCGCCACTTTTTTGATAATACGTAAGATCACGCAAAAGGATATCCAGCAGTTGTTCCACGGAATAATCCTCCCCGTAACGCTTTCTGGCTTGGGTAGGGCAGACGGCTAAACACTTACCGCAGGCGATACAGCGCTCAACGTCCGTTATCACGTGCGCGTCATCCAACGAAAGCGCTCCCTGAGGACAAGCAGCGACGCACGCGCCGCAGTGAGTACAACGGTTGGCGAAATAGGCCATTTGCGGCTTTACCTCGTGGGATTCAGGGTTGTGGCACCACAGACACCGTAAAGGGCAGCCGGAAAAAAACACTGTGGTACGGATACCGGGGCCGTCATGAATGGAAAAACGCTGGATATTGAAGATCGTTGCCATAATTCCTTCGGCCTCCTTCTTCGTACTTTACTGTTTGTATTATACAGTATCCGCTATGCGGTGTCAAGAATATCGAAAACATTTTGCAACGGCTGCGTGAAAGACCAAGAAAAGTGATTGACACCATTTGGGAGCATTTGTTTGCTGTTTTTCGTTGCTTTTGAGATTTTCAAAAGAAACAAAAAAGCCTGAAAATTCTTTTAGAATAAAGGATTTTCAGGCTTTTTCTTTGGCGGAGATGGAGAGATCTTCTCGCCATGCTCCGCATGGCATTGCACCTCCAAAACATAGTCGTCTTGGTCCTGGCGTCGCAATACTCCTTGTCTTGACATTTGCGTTCAAATTTGTTTACATCAAATGTTTTTCAATTCAATTACATGCTCTCCGGCAACGACGGCTACGAGATAAGCTACGCCTCCTTCGACACTCTTGCAGATGACGGAGACGGGGTTTCCGTCCAGCGTCACCTGTTCGGTCGGTGCAGGCAAACGAACGAGCATGGGGGCGGAGGTCTTGATTGTGAGGGTCGCGCCGTGCTGCGCAATCGTTGCTTGGCTTCGGGCCCGCCAGAACTGTGCGATGGTGTTGGTGGTCATAGTGAAGGCAGCGTATTCGCTTTCGGCAATGTGTTGTTGGATGACTTTCAGTACACACAGAGCCGCCGCGCAGTGCTCGTTGTCCTCGTTGAGATAGTGGGGATGGAAGAAGAACTGTGTGATGCGCGCGTTGGCAGCGGCATCGTCCAGATAATTCTTAATTTTGGCTGTGTCGCTGTCCTCGCGTGGTAATCTTGCCTCGTAATAGGTCACGGGAATCGCCATGGTGGTCAGAAGGGCGTTATCGTGCGCGGCGTCATCACAGGTATAGCGAGGGAAGGAGGTTCCGTAGCCAAACTCCTGCAGATCAAAGGCGTTGATGTCATTGGGGTTAAACGTGCCGAGATAGCCGTTGTCCGCAATGATGCCACAACCCTGCAGCCAGCGCAGAAATTCGGCGTGCGGGCCGTTCTGTACCAAGCAGTGATTGACGTTGGTGATAGGATGTATTCCAAACGCGCGGAAAAACTCGTTAAACTGTTTTTTGACCGTTTCTTCCGTATACGGCTGGCAGGTCAATTCCAAATGCAAGCCCAACTCGCAGCCGTCATTCTGCAAGGTACGCAGGACGTTAAGATCAAAGCAGAATTGACCGTTGCCGTCGGGCATGGCGTTGATATGGTAGGGAAGACCGATCCCTTTCATGCGAGCGGCCGCGTTGGCGTTGATGGTCGCGCTGCAGCAGTCGTCGTCACCCGAGAAATGCAGCACAATATCGGGTGCCGTACCGTCCTCCATGGGCGGCAGGCGATACAGCGACGCTATACCGAGCGAGCGCAGGATACCCTCCAGCTCCAGAATCAGTAGGTCGTTATACGGCTGTGTGCCGTGCTGACCGTTCGGCAGCGGGCGCCAGTCGGGCGTGCGGCCGATCGGGAAATACGGATCGTTCTGCATTTCCATAAAGCCGTCACCGCTGAACCACAGCGTAGCCGGCAGGTCAAAGGAAAATTGATAGTTCTTGCCACAGCGGACGAGCGCAGACAGGCGCGCTCCCTCCACCTCGGCATAGGCGAGTATCTCGTCAGGTGTCGTGTCAATGGCACCGACGGGTGCGAACAGCGGCACAGCATAGCCGTTTTGCGCGGTATAATAGCCGTAGATATGGCGACGGCGCGTGGGAACGGTCGGCAGCGGCACGCCCAATTTGATGACGGTCGCCGAACAAGTGTGCGAGGCCTTGTTGCAATCTGCACCCAGGAGAACGACATCCTCGTTTTGCAAGGTGGGCAGAGCATCGGGCGTGATCGCTTTGCCCGTCATGCCCATGAATGCCAGCATGGCAGGAATATACGCCGGTGTGTAGTCCTCACCGACAGCATTGCGCGCCGCACGCAGCGTGGGATCAATCACATAGTATAGCATAAGTAACTCCTTTAACTTTTTCATCCAAAGGGGGACAGAGTC
>JAEIGA010004888.1_pt1 | contig 20617 bp, 27 predicted proteins | sample 9270691 | NCBI WGS metagenome assembly JAEIGA01 (sample SAMN17057246, study PRJNA624740) | gut metagenome | biome: biome; isolation source: fecal sample | host: Bos grunniens | place: China: Xizang | collected 2019 | reverse complement strand
GGAAAGCTTGCGGAGAAGGCACCCAGAGTCCCATCAGATGCACTTCAAAAGCAATACCTCAAAAGTCTACAGAAGCAGATCGATGAGCAGCTGAAGGATATTGAGAAGCAGCTGAATGGCGAAATAAGAGCAGGCATGACTGATACAGTCAAGGCAACGGTGGCTGATGCCAAAGCTTTCCTCAATCAAAACGGTTTGCCAATCAAGGGGGCATACTCCCATGTCCCAGCTGATATCGTTCGGTCAGTTGCTTCCGGCCAGCTCTACAGCGGGAACTGGACCTTGAGCAGAGCACTATGGCTCAACACCGCAGAGACCCAGCATGACGTTCAGTCTATCGTGGCTCAGGGTATCATACAGAACAAGAGTGCCTATGACATAGCAAAGGATCTTGAAAAATACGTGAATCCTGATGCCCGCAAGGACTGGGACTGGTCAAAGGTTTATCCAGGTACCAAGAAAGTTGTTGACTATAATGCCCAACGGTTGGCTCGCACGATGGTATCCCATGCCTATCAACAAGCCTTTGTCCGTACTACACAGAAGAATCCCTTTGTGAGTAAATACAAGTGGGAGGCTTCAAACAGCGGGAGAGTGTGCGAGATTTGCGCAGAGCGAGATGGAAAGCTCTTTGACAAGGATGACCTCCCTCTTGACCATCCCAACGGCATGTGTACCTTTACCGCAGTCATGGACAGCCTTGATACCATAGGCGAACGGCTCGGTGATTGGGCAGCTGGTAAAAAGGATCCTGAGCTTGATAAGTGGGCTGAAGACCTGTATGGAAAGGGATGGAAAGAGCAAGCTGAGAAAAATGCAGACTTGCTTATGCAGAAAGCCATGGAGGAAGAGTTCAAGACCATCGATGCTGCTCTTGAGAGGTTTTTACACTCAGATGGGTCTAAGACCTTGGCTGAGATGTTTCCAGACCTTGACCTCAATGCTGGGACAATGGAAAAACATTCAGTCAAGGATCTGATAGAGAACTATGTAAAACCCTTCAATGATGACTTAAAATACCGTGGCGATGGATTTCTTTACTGGGATCCAGATCAAACAATATACATACTGTACAAGGATAGTAAGAGTTTGATAATTAGCCCAGATTCTTGGGATGAGTCAAAGAAAATACCAACATCCGGGATTGACTCTATAATTGTAGAGGGGGGTTGGGGAACTGCTGTAGGAGGCAAAAACATTCGTCTATATAATACAAGAGAAGAGTGGGAATATGGAAAGTATGGCTACAAGAGTGTTAAATCCAGATATTTGGATTTCAATGACATAAGAGCAGATTTCAAATAAGAAAGGAAATGAGACAATGGCAATTCAACAGCCGAGCAATGTAGTCACCTGTGACATCTGTCACCAGGACTTTGCTCTCAACAAAGACTTTCTTGAGGAGAAGCAAGTTGTCCTTGAGAAAGAAGGGCTTGAGCCCACTGAGGTTGTACTCACAGTCCTCACTTGCCCCAATTGCGGTAAATACTACACCGTGATCGTGGACGATGAGGAAACATCTGGTATTGTGGCTGAGCTGAGAGAGATCATTGCCAAGGAATACAAGGCAAGATCCAAGGGCAAGGAGCCCACTCAAAAGATCATCCGCAAGCACCATGCTTTACGACGCAAATTGAGCTTCAAACGCCAGAATCTGGCAGAGAAGTTTAATGGGTCTTTTTACCAGACTGAAGACGGTAAAGAACAACTGGATTATCACTACCATGGGTGAATTAAACATGGATTTGTACAAGGAGGATCACAATGGAAAACGAGAACAACCAGCAGCAATCCCAACAGCAGGGTGAAAACACCCAACAGCAGCAAAACCAAGGCCAGCAAGCCCAACAGCAACAGGCTCAGCAGCAAGAATCCGGCAAGACCTATACCCAAGCACAGATCAACTCTATGATGGCCAATGAAAAGCGCACTGCTCGTCAGGCTCTACTCAAAGAACTGGGTTTTGAGGTGGGGGATGACCAATCCTATCAGACCACGGTTGCCAACATCAAGAAGACCCTTGACGCAGGAAAGACGCAGCAGCAGCTTGATCAGGAGGCCAAAACCAAGGCTGAGGGTGAAGCCAAGGATGCCAATGCCAGAGCAGCCCTTGCTGAGATGAAAGTCTCTGCACTGACTGCTGGGGTCAAGCCTGATCGGCTGGATGACATGATCATTCTCGCCCAAGCCAAAATCGCTGGTGGTCAAAAGGCTGATCAAGCCTTTGCTGACCTCAAGAAGAACTATCCTGATGCTTTCGGGATTGAGTCTTCTGGTGGCACTGGTTCCCATGTGAATCCTGCCAACAAGACGGGTAATGACGGTGAGAACAGAGGCACCCGTCTTGCCAAGCAAAACAAGACCTCTGTAAAGAGTTCATATTTCAAGCATTAAGGAGGAAAAACAAATGCTGAATCAAACTGGTATCACCAAAACCGTCGGTTCTGCTCCGGTACAGATCCTGTTCAACGTGCAGAACCAAATGTCTGTCGGTGTCAAGATCGCTCAGAACTTTGCTGGCGCTGTCACCGAGAATGGCCGCAAGATCGTCAAGGCTGGTACGCCTCTGACTGGTGACCTCACCGCTCGTGCGACCAACTTCACCGCAGCTGGCGCTGACAACGCTGTGGGCATTCTGCTTCACGATGTTGATGTCACTGACGGAGCTGCCAACTGCTCCCTGCTGATCTGGGGCTTCGTAAACCTGAACAGAGTAGATGCCACTACTGCGGCACTCATCACTTCTGACGTGAAGACTGCTCTGGCCGGCAAGGTCTGGTTCCTGAAGGACAACTAAACCAGACCTGAAATCAAAGAAAGGAGAACAATCATATGTCTATTTTCGATCTTATCAAAGCTCCTGAGCTGACTTCCTACTGGGAAGAGCGTGTACAAGACCAGCCTCCCTATCTCGGTGAGGAGCTGTTCCCTGCAGACAAGAAGCTTGGGCTGCGCCTTGACTGGATCAAGGGTGCCAAGGGTCTTCCTGTCGTGCTGAAGCCCTCTGCCTTTGACGTGGGTGCTATCCCTCGTCCCCGCATCGGTTTCGACAAGCTGTCTGCCATGATGCCGTTCTTCAAGGAGTCCACCTACATCGATGAGGAGCTGCGCCAGGAGCTCAACATGGTCATGGAGACTCGCAACCAGGCCTACATCGATGCCGTCACTCGCCGTGTGTTCGACGATGAGATGCGGCTGCTTGAGGGTGCTCGTGCCCGTCGTGAGCAGATGCGCATGATGGCCCTGACCACTGGTGCCATCGCTGTTGCTGCCAATGGCCAAGCCTACAGCTATGATTACGGCATCCCCCAGAATCACAAGGACACCGTCACCACTGACTGGTCCGACTTCACCAACTCCGATCCCATTGAGGATCTGCGCCTTGCCATGGATACCATCGAGGATGACACTGGCATCCGTCCCACTCGTGGCGTGCTGACTCGCAAGACCTGGAACTATATCCGCAACAACCAGAAGATCATCAAGTCCCTGTTTGTCCTGTCCAATGGTCAGGTGGGTGCTATCTCTGATGACCGCCTGACTCAGTACATCGATCAAGAGCTTCAGCTGGAGCTGGTGATCTATGGCAAGCGGTACAAGAATGATGCTGGTGCCGTCACTCAGTTCATTCCTGATGACATGGTCGCTCTGTTCCCGTCTGGTAACCTGGGCACCACCTGGTTCGGTACCACTCCTGAGGAGTCTGACCTGATGTCTGGCTCTGCTGACAATGTGGCCATTACTGACGTCGGTGTGGCCGTCACCACCATGAAGAAGTCCGATCCGGTCAACGTGGAGACCAAGGTCACCATGATCTGCCTGCCCAGCTTCGAGTCTGCTGACAGCGTGTTCCTGCTGGACGTCATCCAGTAAAGGGGTGACAACATGATCAAGATCACGAATGGTCAAATGACTCTTACAGTGCCCAACTCGGCTTTTCTTACCATTTACAAGGCTTCTGGATTTCATACTGTGGAGTCCACTACGGATTCTGAATCTCCGATCGATAGTTATACCTCTGTGACAGAAAACGCACCTGGGGAGGAAATTATCCCTGAGGAAACGGAAGATATCGAGGAGTCCGATGCCGAAGAGACCGAGTATATGGAGGAAACGGTTGACCTGTCTGAAATCCCTCTCAGTGAGATGGACTTCTATCAGCTCTCTGACTATGCTGACCAGCTCGGCCTTGACCACAGAGGCATCCGCAGCAAAAAGGAGCTTCGTGCTCTGATCAGAAACAATATCTGAGGAGTTGTGTTATGAACAGTCTTGAAGATCTTAAAATCGTCTTGAGAGAGGCCGACATCCCGTTCTTTTCCGATGAACAGCTTGAGTTCTATCTGAGAGAGAATTCTGGAGATTACCGGGCAACTGCTTATCAGTGCTTGCTGATCAAGGCTGAAGACACTACTCTCTCGGTGTCCGGTCTGAGCGCAGCGGACAGCTCCAAGTATTTCCGCAGACTTGCCTCCAAGTATCGCCCACACAATTCGGGCATCCTCAAGGGAGGCTGCTAATGAACTCATCTGTTTTCCAGCTCAACAAGGTGAGGCGGCTGATTAAGACTCAAGGACAGTCAGTTGTAGTCACCAGACAGGAGAGGAACAAGTTTAATGAGCCCAACGGAGAAGCCGAAGCCTTCAGTGTCAGAGGGGTTTTTCATGAAACTACTTCTTACTTGTCGAAGACAGGTACAGATGGGTCTACAGTCAGAGCAAAACCTTCCCCGATGTTTATGTGCCTTTGGGATGAGGCAATCAAGCTCAAGCATACAGACCAGGTAGCACTGAACAATCGCACATACAACATCGGGGAGATCAAAAACCTTTGTGAAGCCAACCTGATTGCTGATATCTCACTTGAGGAGGTACAAACCAGTGGCAGCTAATGGTTTCAAGTTCGATGCAAAAGACATGATCAACAAGATTGGCCAGGCAGCTACAAAATCTGAGGCTGCGGTTGCCATGTATGCCGAGAATGCTGCCCTCACACTTCAAAACTATGCAAGAGAGCACAGACCTTGGACCGACAGAACTGGTCATGCCCGTCAACGGCTGACTGGTTCTGTGGCAAGGGTTTCTCAAGGGTATCAGATAACTCTGGCCCATGGAGTTGACTATGGTAAATGGCTTGAGTTGGCACATGAGAAACGGTTTGCTATCATACAACCTACCATCCAAGCCAAGTCTCCGGAGATCCTTTCTGGGTTTAACAAGCTGTTAGAGAGGTTGAGTTAGTATGCCTGAAGAATTTGAGCAAGACAGAATCCAAGACATCTACATGCACCTGAAGAGGGAAGGATTTGAGGTATACTTCCCTGGACAGCATCAGGGTGAGTGCATATCCCCGTATGTAGTTGTGAAGGGTGCAACCAATATCCAGTTCAGGCAGTATTCCACTGTGTCTCAATACTATGACCTGCTGTGCTATGTACCCAAGGAGCAATACAGCCGTCTCTATCCGTATGTTGATAGCGTCAAGACGGCCATGAAGGGGCTTTTTCCCATGATCAAGCCCTCATATTTTGACACTGAATCCTTCTATGACGATGAAATCAAGGGTCATATGGTCAGTGTACAATACCTCAACTATAGAAAACTGTAAGGAGGGTTTATATGTCCACCAAGAAAGGCAATGAAATCCCGACCATTGACGTTGCACTTGTGACTATCACCAAGCCTGGTACGCAGGATGAGATTGCTCTCGACACCGCTTCCAAAGTCCAGGTCAGTGTTCAGTCTGAGACCGAGGATGCGGTCAGACTCATCGTCAAGGGTCGTCTCATCGCTCAAAAGCGTGAGAAAGTTACTATCACTGGCAACACTATCGTCCTGACTGATAACGTGTTCAATCCTGAAATGGTGAAGATTCTTCAGGGGGGCACGGTCAAGTACTGGAGCAATGCAGAAAAGACCACTGAAGGTGATACCGACACCGGCAATGGTGTGGCATCTTACACTCCTCCGGTGGCAGGGTCTGAGGATGAGACAGAGGCATTCCCGCTGAATATCTATTCGGCTATCTATAATGCAGCTGGCCTCATTACCGGGTATGAGAAGATTAGATACCCCAACTGCAAAGGTGTTCCCGTTGCTCTCAACAGTGAGGACAACGTGTTCCGTGCTCCGGAGTACACTATCAACTCTGCGCCTGACATTGGGGAAGCTCCCTATGTCATCAACTACGTGTCTGCTCTGCCGACCGTATCTTAACAGGAGGAAATTATGGACATCACATCTCTGGCACAACTGACCAAATACGCTGAAGGCCAAGTGGTGGAGCTGCCAAGCTTTGCTGCGGATCAGCCCTTTGTGGCTCGTATTCGCAGACCGTCTATGCTGGCTCTGGCCAAATCGGGGAAGATCCCCAACAGCCTGCTCAAGACTGCCAACGGTTTGTTCCTTGGTGATAACAGGGGCAAACAAAATGAGGAGTATCTGCAGGACGTTTTCGATGTATTGGATGTGATTTGTGAGGCCTGTTTCATTGAGCCTACTTGGAAGGAACTACAAGAGGCTGGGATTGAGCTCACAGATGACCAGTACATGTTCATCTTCAACTATTCCCAGACTGGAGTGAAAGCTCTTGAACCCTTTCGTCAGCAGCAAGCAAATAGTCCCACTGCTGGCAATATCCAAGAGGTTCAATAAACTGCCCTCAGAGCTGATGTCTATTGAGGATGAGTACACAGCATACTGTTTCAACGAGGCTTGCTGTTACATCCTCTCCAGAGTTGAGGCTGGGGAAGAGATGGCCTTCAAAAAGGTTTACAAATCTTTTTCCCAGCTGTATGCTCAATACGACACTGAGTGAGGTGATTATATGCTTGACTTAGGATCTGCTGTTGGCTATCTGCTCCTTGATACCAAAGGCTTCTCAGGTGGATTTAGCTCAGCCCTACAAGCTGTAAAAACCATGCAGAGCCAATCTGCTACAGCAAGTGATAAATTTGCAGCAATGGGCTCTGCTATGACATCCGTTGGAGGGCAGCTTACAACGGGTGTGACTGTGCCCTTGTTGGGTCTTGGCACTGCGTCTATAACGACTGCTTCACGGTTTGAATCCTCTATGTCACAAGTTCAGGCTACTCTTGGTGTGACAGATGACGCAATGTCAGAGCTGGATGGGCAAACGGTCAATACCATGGCTGCTTTGAGCGATCTGGCCCAGGAGATGGGTGCCAACACAAAGTTTTCTGCTTCAGAAGCAGCTGCTGCTATCAACAACATGGCAATGGCTGGCTATGACGTTCAGGAAATTTACCAAGCATTGCCTCAGGTTCTCAATCTTGCCTCCGCAGGTGCTCTTGATCTTGACTATGCGACTCAGCTCGTTGCAAACGGGTTGAATGTCATGGGCATGGAAACCAGCAATGCTCAAGAGCTGTCTGATAAACTTGCTGTGACAGCATCAAATGCCTATGGCTCCGTTTCGGACTTTGGAGAAGGTCTTCTTATTGCGGGTGCACAAGCAAAGCTTGCTAATGTCAGCTTGACGGATACCATGACTGCTCTGGGTATTTTGGGTGATAATGGTATTTCTGCAAGTGAGGGTGGTACTTACTTGCGCAATACGCTGAAGAATTTGTATACTCCCACTGAGGATGCTGCAAAAGCTTTGACTGAATTGGGCGTTGAGACTGCGAATAGTGATGGAACACTGAGAGACTTCCAAGTAGTTCTTCAAGATTTAGGTGGCGCTCTTGACGGCTTGACTGATGACCAGAGAATCAAGTACATGAGCAGAATTTTTGACACCCGTACAATTTCCGCTGCCAATGCATTGATTGCCAACAGCACAGATCGTTGGGATGAGCTGTCTGGGGCTATTGATAATGCAGGTGGCGCAGCTGATCAAATGGCTGCTACTCAGCTCAATAATCTTCAAGGTCAGCTAACAATTCTGAAGTCTTCTCTTGAAGGAGCTGCTATCGCTTTTGGCAACCTATTGCTTCCCATGGTAAAAAACCTTGCAAGCGCACTTCAAAGGCTGATGAACTGGATAAATGGACTTGATGAGTCTCAGAAAAAGACGGTTGTTACCATCCTTTCTGTTGTTGCTGCGGTTGGACCTTTGCTTGTCATATTTGGCAAGTTGTCTACAGCCATCAGTGCAATCATAGGCCTGTTCTCCGGAGCGGGTGGACTTTCTGCAGCTTTCACTGCTTTGACTGGCCCTATCGGTTGGGTTATTGCTGCTGTGGCAGCTTTGGCAGCTGCTTGGATAACAGACTTTGGTGGTATAAGAGAATTCACCGCAGAGATTGTTGCCCTAATCACTGAGCTCATACAATCATTTCTTGATGTATTGAAGCAGATCTGGGAAAATGACCTGCTCGGCATAAGAACGACTGCAGAACAGCTATGGTCTGATATAGAGCAGGTGTTTTCAAATGCACTTGAGGTTATAAAGTCGATCTTCAAATTCTGGGTCTCTGTGTTCAAGGGCGACTGGTCTGGTGCTTGGCAAGCCGTGAAAGATCTGGCAGTGTCAGCATGGAATCTTCTCAAAAGCGAATTTCAGCTTGTACTGAATCTCATAGTTAATGCTCTCCGTGGTATCGGTGGAGCACTCATGAGTGCAGCCAAGTTTGCTTGGGGTAAGATCCAAGAGGGAGCTTCAATCGCTTGGAATGCTGTCAAGAGTTGGTTTAGTGAAGCAGTCAGTGGTGTGGCTTCTTTGATAACCAATGTTGGTTCGTCTTTGTATGAAGCAGGTTCAAGCCTGATATCCTCTCTTTGGGATGGCCTCAAAGCAGCTTGGACAGCTGTAGCGAGCTGGTTTGAAAATAAAATTGAGTGGGTCAAAAGCATATTCTCTTGGGTTAGTGGAGTTGGTGGAAGCGGAGGTGCTTCTGGATCCTTTGCAAGTGGTCTTGACTATGTATCACACGACAGCATTGTACAAGTTCATGAGGGTGAAGGTATTCTCACAAAAGAACAAAACAGGGACTACAGAAATGGGAGAAACAACTCCGGTGGTGATACATTCAACTTCTACTCTCCCAAAGCTCTGAATCCTACTTCCGCTGCAAGAGAGATGAGAAAAGCCAAGCAGCAACTTGCTCTTGGTCTTACTTGAGGGTGAGTGCTATGATTGAACAGTTTACTCTTTTGAATACGGTCACTGAGGACTCCTTAGAATTCAATATGACTACAGGCCCAATTTGGCTTGATTCGTTGGATGTATCTGCTGTGGAAGGGATTGATCAGCTCTATGGTACACCAGGTCAAGACGGAGAGCTTCATGCTTCCACATACCTGGGTACAAGATCTGTGGTGATCACTGCTTGGATAGTTAACAGGGGCAAAACCTTAACTGAACAAAAAGCTCAGCTGAATAGGTTCTGCAACCCTAAACAACCTTTGGACATTCTTGTTGGAGAATACAAGCTGACGTTCATACCAGGATATAGTATACAGTATTCCAAGGAGAAGAAGGAAAACAACGAGGTCATGTGTAAATTTGTCATAATGGGTCAAGCCTACAACCCATTCTGGACATCTCAGCAGGAGGTCGAGTCTCTTGTATCCTACATTGAGCCTTTGTGGGTTTTGCCTTTCTACATACCGCAAGATGGTATGGTTTTTGGGGTAAATCAGCCAACTGCATCTACACAGATTGATAATGAGAATCTTCCTGTGGGATGCAGGATAGTATTTTCTGCCTCAGGTGGCTCTGTAGTCAATCCTGGCGTTATTTGTGCTGAAACCCAAGAACAGATCATCATAGCCAAAACCTTATCCAGCGGTGAACAGATCACTGTTGATACAAGAGTAGGTCACCGGAGAATCACAGGGCTCATCGGTACAGAATCATACAATGGCATGAGATACCTTGACCCAAGCTCTGATTGGGTCACACTTGCCACAGGGCTGAATACCTTCTCTTTCTTTGCTGAGAGTGGATCAGAATTCTTATCTGTGTCTATCAAGTATTCTCCCTTGCTTTTGGAGGTTGAAGGATGAACATATATGTTCTTGATCCTGATACGCTGGATCGGTTAGCAGTGATCAATACTTATTCAGCACGCAGCTGGAATAAGGTGTGGGGGGAGTCCGGAACATTTCAAATCTGGGCTCCTGTCACAGAAGAGAATGAAGAATTTCTTGTTAGAGAGAACCTTATTTGGCCTGATGATCAGGACCTTGTAGGAGTCATCGATGTAGTTCACAAATACACTTCTGAGGACTCTCCTATGCCAACTCTTGAAGTGTCTGGGTATTTTGCTGAGAAAGCCTATCTTCAACGGAGAATCATCTGGGGGAATTTGCTCGTCAAGGATACACCCGCTGCTGTTATTCGCAAGATCATAAGAGAAAATGCATCTGCCTGTGATGATACTTTGAGGAGGCTTGGACCCTCTATTCAAAGAGGGGTCATTATAGCGGACAGTGTACCAGCTCAATCAAACATAACCTATTGTAACAGCTATGGTAATGTTTGGGATGAGGTCAAAGGAATCAGTCTTGAACATAATCTTGATACACGTCTTGTACTGTCTGAATCCTCCCTTTCTTTTATAGTTTCCAGTTCCATAGATAGATCAGATGAAGTAAACCTTTCAACAGACCTCGGGTTTTTAACCGATTCTGATTACACCTGTGATGGCAGTGACTACTGCAATACAGCCTTAATAGCTGGTGAAGGTGAGGGTTCAGATAGAATCACAACAAGTATCATACCACAAGAAGCTATACAAAGAAATAGAAGAGAACTGTATGTTGATGCAAGAGATCTTCAGAAAACATCAGCTGACTCACAAGATCCTATGCCGGATAGTGTGTATTTGGAAGCTCTTGAACAAAGAGGGTACAAGAAGCTCCTTGACTACCCAATATATGAATCCTATGAGTGCTCCCTCCAGCTAACAGGTGAGGAAGGGTACACATTCGGAAAAGACTATTTTCTTGGTGACATTGTTACCCTTACAGATTCTGTTCTCAAAGTACAAATAAAAGCTGCTGTGAAGGAGCACCAACTTTCAGAGGACAAGGATGGCCGTGTAGACACTCTTGTTTTTGGTTTAGCAATCCCCACGATCACAGCATTAATCAAAAGGAGGAATTGATATGTCGCTGACATATGGTTTTTTCAATGCAAATCTGGTTGAAGGTGAGTATGATCGCAAATATACCGCTGATCAGTTAGCTGAGTTTTTTGCCTCTTTGATTGGCAACGGTGTAACTGCTGCCATAGAAGATGCTTTCAAAGTCATCCCAGACTCGGGTATGAACATCAATGTTTCCGCTGGGTTTGCCTGGATAAATGGCTTCTGGTCCAAAAATGATTCCCCGTTTTCTTTGACGGTTCCTGCGGCACCTTCCTCTGGATACAGAAAAGATCTTGTTGTACTCCGGTTCAACAGGTCAGACAGGAGTATCGTGCCCACCCTGATTCAAGGGTCTGTGTCCAGCTCTTCTCCCGCATCAATGCCTTCATATTCCCGCACAGTAAATCAGTATGACCTTGTTCTTGCTTCTATTGATCTCTCCGCTGGAATCTCTTCTGTGACTGCATCTATGATAACGGACTTGAGATCTGATACAACTTACTGTGGTATTGTGAACACCTTCGCAAGCATTCTAATTCCCACAGGAAGCATTCAAACAGATCAATTGAGAGATGGCGCTGTAACTCCGCAAAAGCTTGACCTCTCCAGAGGTCCAATCACTTTGACCAAAAATGTTCACTATTTTGATTCAGAATCTGATTTGCCCTCTCCGGGAAATGCTGGTCGGATTTACTTTGTCAAGATTTGAGTGAGCGGAGGTATATAATATGCCTGAGCTTCAATTCAATGTAACAGCTGGTGGATCTTGGGCAGCTGTTGTAAAAATACCATATTCTCTCAGCTATAACAGAGCTGCAAATACAACTACTGTAGATTTTGATACCGCTTCTATAGCTTATGTTGGCAGAAACCACTATGGAACAAGCTCATCTTTTGAGATATCAGTTCAAGGCAATGACAGCTCTGAAGCAACCACCTGCAGTATATCCACATACGGTACAACAACTGGAGGAGTGAGTACTTTTTATGCTACTCCACAACCGTCCTCTGTAGTTGTACAGCACTCTGGAAGCGGTGAGAAGTCAGTCACAATAGGAGCTTCCGGTTATGTGAAAGTGTATATTGGAAGTTCCAGTGAACAATCCACTATCTATGGAAATGGGTCTGTGGATGAGACATCTGGATCCAGATATTCTCTGAGTCTCCAATCTAATGAAGGCATAACCCTGAGTGTGACCAGAGACGGGATTGATCTGGCCAACGGTGCTCTGCTTTCCAAGGATGAAGTTCTCAGTATTTCCTTTTCTGTTTCTCAATACTACAACCTTCAACAGCATACCTTGAATGGGTTGGATATTTCAACAGGGGATAGTCACACGGTTGCGGGAGATGTAGTCATAGTTGTTATTGCTTCAGCAAAAAGCTATACACTGAACCTTATACCTGATGCAAACTCCATAATTCAGGTGAACAGAACCTCATCCCCTGTTGGAGGAGCAGCACAAGGGTATCTTTCTAATGGAGCTATCCTGTATGCACAAGACAGACTCTCAATATCTTGCTATGCAAAAACCGGATACACAATATTGACCAAAACCATAAACGGTGTTGACCTTGATGAAAGCCAAGTTGTGGTTGTTGACCAGAATGAGCAAATAGTAGTCACTGCAGCAGTATCGCAATACCTACTATCAAGAGATATTCCTGAGTATATCAACCTGTCCATAACAAGGGTCTCATCCCCTATCGGTGGTGGTAACACTGGTATCATGCCTGATTCTGACAATACCTTGTACTATGGTGATATACTGAGGATAGCAGCCTCTCCCAGAGCTGGGTATTTTCTCAGCTATATGAGGATAAATGGGTCAAATGTACCAAATCCTACTGAACTTACTGTGAGCAGCTCAATCACGGTATCAGCTGATGGTGAGATTACAGGATTCGTATCAATTGACTCTGGGTCTTACATTGAAAAATACCGGATCCTCATTGATTCTGGTTCTTCAATGGAGCAATATCGGGCAATGATTGATACCGGGTCAGCAATAGTCCCGTATTGAGGAGGGTAACATGTCAACCATCCAACAGATTTATGAGCTGTTGAGGGCTGAGGGATTACCAAGAACTGCTTGCTTGGCATTCCTGGGAAACTGGGAGAAGGAGAGCGGGAATGAGCCAAACCGCCTTCAAGGCGATTACAGCTCATTCCGCACTCTTTCCAAGCAGTATACGGCAGCTATTATGGATGGATCCATCAGCAGACAGCAGTTCATGACAGACTCAAAAGGATATGGTCTTGCTCAGTGGACACACCACGATTTTTCTACAGGAAAAGGACGAAAGCAAGCTCTGTATGACTACTGGAAACAGTCCAGTATGAGTATTGATAACCCGGTTTTACAAGTCAGCTTTGCTATGAAGGAACTCAAAGAGGATTTTCACTCTTTGTATGAATACCTATTGAAAGCTGATGACTTGTACAATTCCGTGAGCAGAATCTGCTATGTCTTTGAAAATCCTGCGGTCAAGAATGTACAAGACCGTTATAAAGCAGCTCTGGAAATAGCCAGACTTGTATCTGACACTAAACAAGGAGGCAACAGTATGAAAACGGGCAAAGGTTTGGCAGAATACGCCATAGCCCAACTTGGTAAACCTTACTGGTGGGGCACCTATGGCCAAACTGCAACAGCATCCCTTCTTGCAGGTAAAAAATCACAATACCCAGACAGCTATCAAGCAAACGACTTTCAATCCCAGTTTGGTAAAAAGGTCCATGACTGCGTTGGTTTGATCAAAGGCTACAGATGGTGTGATACACCGGAGAGTGAGCCCAAATATGTAGCAAGCCAAGACGTTGCGGTTCATGGTCTATATACCCAGTGCGGGAAAAAGGGAACCCTTTCCAACATGCCTGACATAGCAGGTATATGTGTGTTTCAAGCCAATATGGGCCACGTTGGCGTGTATATCGGCAACGGATATGTTGTTGAAGCTATGGGACATGCCTATGGGGTTGTAAAAACCCAACTTTACAATCGCAATTGGGCTCTTTGGGGCATGCCCAGTTGGATCACCTACGATGAGGCAACTCAGCCCACTCAATCATCTACTCCTGCGCAGCAGTTTAAGACCATGAAGACCGATCTCCCGTTGCTCAAGCTGGGAGCCAAGGGAATTCCTGTTAGAAAGCTTCAGCACCTTCTCTTGCTTGAAGAGAGCTGTAAAAAGCTCATCGAAAGCTCTGGCGGTGTAGATGGTGAGTATGGACAAGGCACAAAAGATGCTGTCATTGCCTATCAGAAGGACAAAAACCTCCATGTTGATGGCGAGACTGGTGCAGAAGTTTGGGAGTCACTCATCACCAAATAAAATAGGGCTTTACTTTTCTGCTTCGAAGGAGTATGATAAGGTAGAGGAGGTGACTTCATGAAGAAAATTCTGTAATCACCCCAAGCAATTAAATAACAAAGGAGGAAACTGAAATGATCAACTGGAAAGTGCGAATCAAGAACAAAATCTTTTGGCTGTCTATCATCCCGGCTATTCTGCTTCTGATTCAGGCTGTGGCTGCGGTCTTTGAGTACACCATTGACTTCACCAACCTGTCTGCAAAGTTGGCTGCCGTGGTAGAAGCCGTGTTCGTGGTCCTGGCAATTCTCGGTATTGTGGCCGATCCTACTACCAATGGAATGTCGGACAGCCGTTTGGCCATGACCTACGAAAAGCCCAAAGAGGACAAGTAAATGGACGGCGCCACGATCACCCTTATTGTGGGAATCATCGGGTGCGTGATCGGCGTTTCTACATTTGTGTCCTCTCTGTTAAACAAGGCACAAACAAACGGGGTTATTGGGCAGAAGATTGAGCAGGCACTTCAAGGGATCGATGAGATCAAAGCCCAAGTGAAAGAGTCTGCCAGTAACCAAACCAGCATGTCCCTAACAGTTCAGTCACACACTGAACAGATCAAAAATCTTTACAAGGCGATTGATGAGCTGAAGGGAAGGATCAAAACTGTCGAGAACATTGACGGTACATTGACCAAGATTCTTGAGGCAATCAAATCGCTCAAGGAGGATCAAGCATGAAGACAAATGAGAACATCACTGACACCATAGGCAAAATCAGGGAAGAGGAGAACGCTCTTGATCAGAGCGTGGCCCTAAACAAGATTGTTACACAGCTTCTCAAAACCAAGGCTCAAGAAAATAAACGACTGTGGATTGCCCTTGTCATCAGTATCCTGGTAAACCTTCTTATTGTAGGTGGTTTTCTGTGGTATGAATCCCAATGGGAGTACACCACGACTACCACAGAAGTTGTTCAGGATTCTGAGGACTCTGGAAGCAATGTCCTCCAAGTCGGTGACAATTCTCGTATGTTCTTTGGTCTTGGGGAGGATGATACTGATGGCCAAGCAAACAGTGAGGATAACTACACGCACACGCAGCCGTAAAGGTTCCACAACTGAACGATCTACTCCTGGGGATACAAGCATAGGCAAATCCTCTGGAAAATCCTCAGGTAGATCAAGATGTCCCACTTGTGGTAAATACAAGTAAGGTATGAGCAGGAATATAGAGACCAGAAGGAAACTCAAAGACATAGCAAGTCTTTCCCGGTTTGATGGCTTGCTTGAAGAATCCACATTGAGTGACCTGGATAAGGAAATACTCCGGCTTCATTACCTTCAGGAAAAAGATTTCAGATACATCGGTGACACCCTTGGGTATGCTGAAATCACAATCAAGAAACGGCATCTCAATGCTCTGAAAAAGCTCTCAGAGCTGTTCTGAACACAATCATATACTTCCGTTATACCCCTGATATACTCGCTTAGAGTGTATCAGGGGTATAATTGTTATAGTAAAAGTCTTGCGGAGGTAGTATGTGGTGTACAGGCGATTTTCAAATAATCCATGTAAAAAGAGCATAGGAGATTGCGCAGTCAGAGCTATCTCTGTAGCACTTGATGTAGACTGGTATGATGCCTTTGACCTCTTAACAAGGGAAGCTCGCAAGATGTGTGATATGCCCAGTGCAGATATGGTCTGGGGCTCAGTATTGCGTCGCAATGGCTTCACCCGTTTTGTAATTCCTAATACGTGCCCAAATTGCTACTCCGCAGCAGACTTCTGTAAGGATCATCCAAATGGTACATATGTACTTGCTTTCGGCGGTCATGTTGCCACTGTCAGAGATGGGGTGTTGCTTGACTCGTGGGATAGCTCAGCAGAGGTCCCGTTGTACTACTTTTACCACAAATGATTGGAGGTTGATTTTATGCCACAGTTCAATCCTTTTCCTGTAGGGTATCAACCATACACAGGCGGTTATCAGTATCAGTATCAGCCACAGCAGATTCCAGTAAACGGCTGGAACATCCCTTCCGGTCAACTGCCACAACAAAACCCTCCTGCGCAGCAAGATATGACTCCGATGATCCATATGGACATCAAGCAGGTAGAAAACATTGAGGCAATCAGCAAAAACCCTCCTGCCACAGGAACTACTGGTGCATACATGACCAAGGATGAGAAGACAATCGTTTTCCGCAGTGTGTACGCAAACGGAGAGTACACAGACAAGATTTATGACGAGCGTCCACCCTCTCCTCCGGCACCCAAGTTTGATCCAAATGAATACATGCGCAAGGATGAGTTTGAGAAATGCGTCAGTGCAATCGTTGCATCTCAGGTGGCACAGATAGTACAGCAAACTCATACAACTCAGGCAGCGACACCAAGACGGGTTACAAAGAAAGAGGTGGATGACTAATGGGACTGTTTGATCAACTCAAGAATCAGCCCTTGCCTCAGCCGACACAGCAACAAATTGACCCAAGACAAGCACAGCAGGCATTCCAAAATGACCTTGCAAGTTTGAAAGCAAATCCTATTGCTTATGCAAAAGCTCACGGCAAAAACATACCAGAAGGTATGACTGATCCTAATCAGATGGCTCAATACCTTTTGAAGAGTACACAAGTGAATAATCCTCGGTATCAAATGGCCATGCGTCTCCTTAATGGGATGGCTGGCAGAAGGTAAACTGTATCTATCTGCTGTCGGTGCACAGGCAGTGGTTTAGATAAATACCCCTCAGCAAATACGATAGCTGAGGGCTCACCCCCAATAATTAGGGGAGAAAGGAAGTAAATATGGCAATCACTGATGAATCCAATGGCAACGGCTTTGTCATGCCTGTTTCCCCGCTTTATGGCGGCGGCAACGGGAATGGTGGCTTCGGCTGGGGTGGCGATTGGGCGTGGATCCTTCTTCTGCTCCTGATCGGTGGCAACGGCTGGGGCATGGGCGGCTTTGGCGGCGCTATGTGGCCCATGATGATGGGCGGCATGGGTGGTTTCGGCCTTGGCTATGATTTCCCCTGGCTGCTCAACGGCCAGCAAGGGATCAACAACAACGTGTCTGACGGCTTCCGTGATGCTCAGCTGCATGATTCTGTGACCTCTGTGAGAGATGGTGTGTCCTCTCTGGCCACTCAACTCTGTGGCTGCTGCGGCGATATGCAGATGGGCATGGCCAACGGTTTTGCTGGCGTACAGCAAGCCCTGTGCAACGGTTTTGCCGGTACAACTGCTGCGGTGACTGGTGCTCAGAATGCTCTGTCTCAGCAGCTCAGCCAGAATCAGATGGCGTCTCTTGAGCGCTCCTTCGCTGCTCAGACCGCAAACACTGCTGCTCTGACTGCTCTCCAGGCTCAGCAAGCCCAATGCTGCTGCGACAACCGTGCCGGACTGGCTGACCTGAAGTATACGGTCGCCACTGAAAACTGCGCAGACCGTGCAGCTCTTTCTGAGGGCCTCCGGGATATTCTGGCTGCTACTCAGGCGCAAACCCAGACCATCCTCACTCAGCTCTGCAATGACAAGATCGAGCAGAAGAACGACACCATTGCGCAGCTCCGCTCTGAGCTCATGTATGCTCGTGGGCAGGCTTCTCAGGATGTTCAGACCGCTCGTATCCTGGCTGGTCAGGTTGGTGAAACGGATGCAATCTACAACCGGCTGTCTCAGTGCCCTGTGGGCACGGTTCCCGTCTTTGGTAACCAGCCTATTTTCACTTGCCCGACCAATGTCGGCAACACCTGCGGTTGTGGCTGTGGCTGCAACGGGTAAGGGGTGAAGACAATGGCTGCTGAATACAGCGCAAATGCTGCTCAGGTAGTTCCTGTTAATGGCAGTGTTATCTTCACAGAATCCCCTGTACCTTGTAACCGTGGCCTTGTGTATCACCGTGATGACACTGGTCTTTTCCGTCTCGCAAACAGGTTTTTTCGCCAGAACATCATGCAGTGCTGGCGCAGGAACACTCGTTACGAGGTAGCATTCCATGCAAATATTGCGGTTCCTGAAGGGGAGACAGTGCCAGAAGAGGGTATAAGTCTTGCACTTGCTGTGGACGGTGATGTAGATCCTTCCAGCGCGATGATCTTTGTGCCTGCTGAGGCTGAGGTCTTCGGCAATGTTGGAGCGGATATTGTTGTTACTGTTCCCTGCATGTGCCCCTGTTCCAGTGTTTCTGTCAGAAACACCAGCACTATCCCTATCACGGTTCAGAACGCAAACATTCTCTTTGACATTGCATAAGGAAGGAGGAAAAGACAATGGGTAAGAAAATTGAGACCCTTCACAAGCTGTGTGAGGCTCTGATTGAGGAGCTTGAGGAGTACAGCAAGAAAATCGAAAAGTCTGACGGTATGTCCGCTGGTGATCTGGAGGCTGTGGACAAACTGAGCCACGCTCTCAAAAGCGTCAAGACTACCATCGCCATGATGGAGTCCGAAGACGGTGAGGAAGGATACTCTGGTAACTACATGCCTTGGTATGGCGGTATGGCCTATGAAAGTGGAAGAGGCGGTCAGGGTGGTGGAAGTTCCAATCGTGGAGGCAGCTCTAACCGTGGCGGCATGAGTTCTGCTCGCAGAGGTCGTGGGAATAATCCCACTGGCCGCAACCAATACTCTCGTGATGGCTACAGCTATGCCGAGGAAGAGTTTGAGATGGCTCTTCAAGAAGCAATGAATGCTGCCCCTGATGAGCGGGTGCGTGAGAAGCTCCAGCGCATCATGGACGAGACTTGACATGAAAATTCCGCAACTCTTTGTAAAGATTGGGGGCAATAAGTTCATGCCAGTCTCCAGCCCTGTGAATAGCAAGCCCTTGTACTTTTGGGATGAGTTCAAACAGCAAATCGTACCAGACGAGGGAGAGCTTCAGCTGCGGGTTATAGATGGGTGTCCTTATTTCGTGCTCGAGAGGACGTAGAGCGTGTCGAGAATCCGGGCATATAAACTCACACCCGGATCCCTTTCGCACTTTATAGGATGAAGAGAATTTGCGGAGGAAGGAATATCCCCGAGGCATCAACCTCGGGGATATTTTTATCAGATCACGGTGCATCGGGTGAGCTCAGTCTGAAGCTCATGATTGAACTCAGAGTGTTTCTTGATGGTGCCCTTCAGGCTGATGCGGAGATCCGGGGTGATCTCATCAGTCACACCCAGCCACTTGCCGGTCTTCCAGGTGAGGGTGTTGCCCTGCTCATCAATGAACTTGTACAGGTAAGTCATACCATACATGGTATCCCAGGAGCTCAGCAGCCGGACGCTGAGATTATGGAGCTCAATTCGGTCACCCTCATTACCAATCCATTGGGACTTGCTTGCCTGTTTCAGCTCACGAGCCTTGCGAGTCTGGTTCTCCATCTCACGATCATAGACAGCCACAGCAGAGCAGATGATGCCAATGTCACGTCCTTCGCAGTAGGTCTTGTTCAGAGAGGCCTTCAGGTTGCTGATGTAACCGAACTGATCAGGGAGGTTCTTGACCCAATCAAGGATCTTGGAGGCTTTCTCAGCATTCCCTCGATGGGAAGGATCAAAGCCATCATTGATAACACGCTTGTCGCTGTTGCCGATGTTACGGATTTGCTCAATGACGACCTGCTTGGTGCTCTCGGCATACCCATAGGTTTCGGTCTTAGTGAAGCCATACAGCCGGACGGACTCAACAGCATTCTGGAGGACATCCTTGACATCATAGTAGTATTTGAAACCAGGTTCAACAGCCTCACCCTTGATGACCTCATCAAACCAGCTAATGTAAGAGGCAACCTGCTCAGCAGACAAGCCTCCGGTGAAGTCCCTCAGACAGCTCTTGCCAACCTGCTTGAACTCACCTGTCTCAGTGTTGCGGACAATGTAGGTGTCCTTGCGCATCCGGTGAGTCTTGCAGTGCTCACAGTAGGTATCAACCGTGTAGAAGTGCTCAGGGATCTCAACCTCTGGACGGAAAGAGCGGATGATGTTGGTGGGCTTGGAGTGCTCAATGGTAGCAATGAACTCCCAGCTGGAGATCTGAGCCTTGCCAGAGACGTCAACCGTGATGAAACGAGCAGTGCGGATCTCACCAGTGGCCTCATCCTTGACATTGCGGAAGGACTCACCCAACTCTTCAAAATGGAACTCGCAGCCATACTTGGTGCACTTGTTAGAGATCGTGGTGAGCTTCTTGCTCAGCCGTTCCATGTTACCCTCAAAGATCTCGTATGTCATCTCAGTGACCTCCTGTTT